>Ga0207992_1000054_pt1 | contig 70564 bp, 52 predicted proteins | sample ETN02SmetaG_FD_185788 | JGI IMG/M metagenome (GOLD analysis project Ga0207992, IMG submission 185788) | Marine microbial and viral communities from oxygen minimum zone, Eastern Pacific Ocean - ETNP2014F10-02SV255 (SPAdes) (version 2) | ecosystem: Environmental > Aquatic > Marine > Oceanic ...
TGGCCCTGTCCTTGGCCCTGTCCTTGGCCCTGTCCTTGGCCCTGTCCTTGGCCCTGTCCTTGGCCCTGTCCTTGGCCCTGGCCCTGTCCTTGGCCCTGGCCCTGTCCTTGGCCCTGGCCATCCTGATCGCTGTCACCGCCTCCGTTGGCTCCGCCATTTCCAGAGCCCTCATCATTGAAGTCTGGATCGTAGGCATCTGGGATGCCATCGCCATCGGAGTCTGATGAAGATCCATCATTGGGATCGTTCGGGAATGGGTCACTAGCGTCGTCAGTGCCATCTCCGTCTGTGTCAGTTGAGTTTGGGTTCGTCCCTAACTGGAATTCTTCCAGGTTTGTCAGGCCATCCCCATCTGGATCTGCTCCGCTGTCTGCAGCTGAGTTTGGGTTCAGACCGTATCCGACTTCCCAGCCATCTGACATTCCATCGTTATCCGTATCGGGATTGTTCATATCAGTTCCAGCGTTTTGCTCCTGCGCATTAGTCAGGCCATCGCCATCCCAATCAGCTCCTCCATCCGACGGATCTAGAGGATCAGATCCATCCGCACTAACGCCTGTTGAGCCGGCCATAATCACTAGAATCATGGCGACTATTACACTACTATTCTTCGTATTCATTGTATCTTCACTTCCTAAAATAACTTCCTTCAGCCCAAATTCACCTAAAAACAAGGATGGGGTCTTTCTCTAGAGCGAGCTGGGTACACGATTCGCATTGAAAAAACGCTGTATTGAGCCGCTTCGTCACTGCTTGCGAATCTATTTCTTTGTGTATAGCTCCTCCTTTTTCTGTCATCCAATCTCACGGGCTTTCTCAGGGGACCCTCTGTCCCCTCTGCTCTTCCAGAGGAATGTTGCTTATTTCAATGGTTCCTATAGAATATTCAAGGAGTTAACCTAGAGAGATCTGCTCTGAATCTGAGAGCGGTCATGAAATGGAGGACTGGAACAATAATTGTGGCGAGCACCAAAACAATGTAGAAGATGCTCGACCAGAGTTCGATTCCACGCCCCAAAGAGAGGAATAGTACCCATCCCACAATCACAACAAACCAAGGAAGGTACCGAGCTGAGAATAATGCAAATCTGGCATTCAAGACCACATCAGAGTATAGCTGGGGCACTGACTCTGGATCAGCGAGACCATGATCAATTCCACATCTAGCGCAAACGAGATACCGAGGACCGTTTCCGCTGATGAACTGATCACTGGGGTAATTCTGCTTACACATCCTGCAGGTCGGCATTCTCGCTCAACGCTACCACTGGTGATGTCTCCTTCAAGGCTGCGGTTGACTGGATTGGAGTTTGGGTCATTCCTCCAATGCTTCATCGATGAATGATGTGTCAATTGTGGCTGAGTCGGGATTTAGCTCGTCTGCGAATTCGTTTAGATCATTGAGATCTATGTCCTCACCGGCTTCGGAAGTAAGTTCCTCTAAAACATTGATTGGAATCTCGGCTGATTCGGAGACGACCGAGGTGTGGAAATCTTGGGATTCAGAAACCCTGGTTCCGGCTTCTTCGGATATCTCTTGCTCTGGTGCACCCATTCTGCTAAATTGTTCATCATCAGAAAGATCGCCAAGAGCCTCGAGCTCCAGCTCCTCCTCCCTCTCAATCTCCATGGTTCCGACCTCCCAGAGCTCTGGAGAGATTCGCTGCCCGGGTTTGAAGATCAGTATTGCTCCAATCAATAGCATGATCGTAGAAACAAGAGCGATGATCATGTTCAAATCGCCATCAACAAGTTGATTGAACCATGATTCGCCTGCCAAACCCTGCCCAGAGTTCCCCCCCTCCACTGAGAAATCAGAGAGAGGTCTGATTTCAACTGAATCTACAATCTGCCTGTGGACATTTCCATCAGAGGCCACGACGGCAATCCAATATGCAGATGTGGATTGTATGGAAGTTGGGCCGATTGCAGAGAAGGAGGCATTTGAACCTATGATTCCAGATGCAACGATGATTGCCTCTCTAGTGTCGGAGAATTGTGTGGAACTAGCAAAAATTGAGAATGATTCAACCATAGGATCGTCGATAGGGTCCCAAATCACTTCTACTATTGTTCCGGATTCATCCCAATAAGTGATGATTCCAGATACTCCAGGAAGATGAGTCCCGGGATCTTGGCTATTCTCATTAATTGGAACAATCATCGAAGCTACTAGATTGTCAAGCCATGTATTGCCCGAGGAATCTACTGGGACTACAGAGACCCAAATGGGAGTATCTTGGCTAATCTCAGAACCATCGGAGAGGTATTCAAGCAATACGCGGTTGGAGTCGCCTCGATCAACAATTAGAGCTGGGGTGAGCCCATCTGCACTATCAAATGGAGATCCTGCAATTGAGAAGATCCAATATTCAGAAATATCATTGGCAGAGCTTGATGAGAACTCGACGAAAATCCCGTCCCCATCATCAGGTGATCGATCCTCTAGAATGGGCGCTTCAATCCGATCGGGTGGGATAAGGTCTCCCCGATTATCCACAGGAGTCACTATTGCTATGTTATCACCAAGGTTTGTCAGCTCCACGTTTCCATAAATATCATGAACAGTTACTGTGACATATAGTGGGACTAGCGGGATTATACCTGAAGACTCAAGGTTTTCAGCTTCATCGCCATAAAGAGCATTTTCGATAGTCAGTTCCAATCTTGGAGAATTACCAATCTGTCGGAGGTAAATCTCTACTAGATCACAATCCATGTTTAATTGGCAGGAGGAATTGATAATTGATAGGTCATCTAATGGGAACTCGGAGGCCCAAACTGTGTAGTGACTGAAGTCAAATGCTTCGGTTCTATTCCAGGAAATGTCGATAGCGGTTCCATCATCTAGGGGATGGTCCCAAGCTTGTAGTCCTGTAACGAGCTCAGGAGGAAATCCTTCGAAGGAATCTAGATCCGAGATTGGAGGCGTGGCAATGACGACTAGGACTTCATCCAGATTCTGATTCCCCCAGTCATCTACTGCGACTACGCCGATCCAATAGACAACACCATTCTCAAGAGAAGCGTTGCCAATGGAATCAATGATAGTGGAGTTTGTTGTACAGTCCGGGATTGTTGTTGCTGTCGGCCATCCATCTACAGTTGTTGGTGGCACTGCACCGGTTGCAGGCAAAGCATACACAACGTGGAGTGAACAATCTTCCTCCTGATTTGGTTCCCAAGTCACATGTAGTCTGCCGCCCTCGTCATTCGGTGCATCGCTTGCAGATGTACCAGTAATCGGTGCAGGAGGGATTCCGTCATTCAAGCCTCCAGCAGTTACAATGGGACCGATCACGATAACATTTTCGGGGTCGAACTGGCCAGCCTCATCAACGCAAGCCGCGGCGAACCAATATGGAGTATTTGGATCAAGTGAGAGGATGGTGGAGTTTCCGGAAGAGAAGGGGAAGTCGATGTAGTCGGGTAGCGCTAGAGCGTTGGAAATCTCAAAGTTTGTTGGCCAAATCCTAGTCAATTGGGGGTCTAATTCATTGCAAGACTCCCATTCGACGCTTAGGGTTCCTGCATTTCCTCCAGAAATGGGCGAAATCTCTAGCCATTGAGGTGGGTCTGGTACCTCATCGGTTGGAGTGGTGTTCCCCTCCCAAGACATAGGCTCACCCAGAGTACCATCAGAGTATTCAACAGCAATTGCTATGCGATAGCTCCGATCGTCAGAAAGTGATACTTCGCTACCATTCCTGTTTGCCAGAGAAAACATGGTTGAAGTCTGAGGCCAGAATTGAATCCGTTGGAAAGAGGGGAGCCCATTCAGATCTGATTTTGAGGGAGTCCAATCTGGATTATCCGTTGAGTCCCATAAGTAAAGTCTGTATGCAAACCAAGCAGGATCCTGTGCTGGTATCCAATTGGCCTGTAGAACTCCCCCCCCATCATTCGGTCTATCCACCAGATTCGTGACAAAGGTGGGTGCTTCTAGTCGATTCCAATCATAGGTTAGCCTAACCTTGAGCTTCCCGTCCTCTGGAGACTGTAATTGAATATTGACCTCGGATGACTGGGATCCTGGGGCAGTATTGAAAATGGCCAATTGTAATGCCTGCTGTACATTTGGATCAAAAGAGGCAATGTCCCAAGTTCCTGAGTAATTCAGGGAAGTGGTTTTTGCCCAGACCCACGCGCCGGCCCTTGGGGAAGAAAGAGTAAGTGCTCCCTGGTATAGCAATAATTCTTCCACTCCTAACTGATTGATGTCCAAAGGAATGGAAAGCGGGGATTCTGGTGAAACTAGAATTGTTTCCATTCCCGGATGTGTGGTGCTGGTGATATCCCAAGATCTATCCACGAAAAGAGCCGTGAGAGGTTCTGCTCTTCTGAGTTGTAGGCCGGGGACTTCATTCAAATTCGCCATGGGTCGGAATATGTGCAGACCATCGCTTGCGGATACGGCCAGTCGTCCATTAACTGCGGTTCCTCTTGAAGGAGATTCAATCTCCAGAATTGATGTTATCTCATGCTCATTGAAAACTCCAAAAATACTGACCTTGCCTGGTGAAATAGCTGCAATGTGATTTCCATCAGAGACCAAGTCGATCAATGGCCAAGCCTGCAATTGTATTGCATCCGGGCCCGTTTCCATTTTCATTGTCGAAGAATTCCAATGGACTACTGGTTGTAGTGATGTAGCAATGTGGACGCCCCAGTCATCGGCTGCGATTGCCCTTACGTCATTGCTCGGAATCATGTCAATGTTGTATGTACCGTTAACACGGTTGGTATCTAGGTCCCAAGCCACCACACCGGGCCTTGAGGATGCCCCGAGACCATCGTGAGAAATGAAAATGGAAGCACCGTGATGTATGGATAAGTTATTTCCAGTAATTGGATCTGTTACGAAGGTTGTTGCCGCATCGGCGTAAACCATCCCTGCGACGGAATTGCCAATTAATCCATCACTTCGATCGATCGAGATTAGATAGTTTAGTTGTGCATCCAGAACATTGATGCCATTGGGGCCGCCAGTAAGCACGGTTCCATTCCCCAATATTGGTGAAGGTGGAACTAACAAATGATTGATTGTTGGTGATGCAAGTCCGTCGGCAGTGGTAATCGGATCATCCCAGTCTGATTTGGAGGTGTTCCAAAGTCCAATACCACCATGGGTCGCGACTAAAATATGATCGCCAAATTCTACGAAGTCAGTGACTATGTTACTGGGCAATCCAGCGATTAGGCTACCGCTACCCCATGTTCTATCATCCAGATTGAAAGATTGGAAGCCAGCAGAGCTGCCGTCTTGACCCATCAAGCCAACATACATCTTCTGACCGTCGATGACTATGCCATCCATTTGATAGTGCAAAGATGAAGGTGTTGGGAGGATTAATCGCTGCTCTGGATCCACGGACCAAAGTCCTTGGCCGACCGTGGTAATCCAAATCTGGCCATCTTCAAATTGAATGTCATTGATAGTTTCGTAGGGTGATCTGGATCCATATTCCCACTCTACTGTATCGTTGAGCAGCTTACCTTGAAGAACAATTGAGCCGAAGGTGGAGAATTGGCTTGAACCGACGGTTAGCCATACGTGTGTCCCATTAGTGGTAAATTCGTGGACCACCCCTGAAGGAAGCCCGATTAACTCATCGACACCGCCTTCGATTAGCCCGGTGATATCTAGTCTGTCTACTCTATTAATCCCTGATGAGTCCCCTGACCTTCCGATTGCATAAGAGGGTGAGTTGGTACCGGATGGAGTTGGGATTTGAACTATTGAGCATGCATCCATCCCAGTTCCAATTACAATTCCATTAGAGGCAGTAATTCCAGATGTGATAATCCGAGAAATGCCTCCCTCACCATCATAATGAGAGACTAGAAGCACGTTTCCATCGTGCATCATGCCACCCGGGAATACCTTATCTGGGGAAATCCCATGAGAATTTTGGGTTAGAGTTCCAACGAATGAATCAGTGCCATAGCTGAACCGGTCAAATCCTACATTCTCGGTATCGAAACCGATGTATAGGACCTCATTTTGTTCGTCACATGCTAGAGCCCTAACATCCTTGTCAGCTATATTTGAGTTGTCTTCAGTAAGAGGGGGAATCCATTCCTCAATAACGCCGTTGCCATCATGGTCTGCAAGATCGAACCTTGCAATTCCGCCACCAGTTTGCCACCATTGCCATGGAGTAAACCCCATCGCAAAATGCACTACATCGTTGCAAAATACAATGTCTGCCCCATATCCATCAGGAATATCTGGGGTGTCAACCTGCCAAGCTGTCCAATTGCTATTATTGCCTGAGAGTCTCATAATCAATCCATCACTGCGGTCACCGGATGAAGTCCAAAGATCGTCTCCAATCACCGCAAGGGAATAGAAGTCAAGCTCTGACTCTGACGGTAATCCATCATCAGGTAGCCAAGGGGGCAGCCATGACTCGTTCTGTGGGTCCCAACGAAGAATACCATTCGTACTAGCGAAGAGGAATTCGCCGTTGAACTCGACCATTCCACGGACTCTGCCTTCAATATCGTCCCACTGATCTAGAAGTATCATATTCTGTGCAGAGAACCTTCGGAGGATGTTATCACCATATGCCACCCAGAGTTCGCAGGATGTATTCAGAGGGAAGCAATCGCCAAGATAGCGGGCATTGACCCTACCGACATCCCCTATGATGCTAAGATCATCCGTCCAATTTTCCAATACTGTGTTCCATCTTAGGACCGTGCCAAGTTGGCCCCCTCCCCAACTCCAAGTACCGCTTGCTCCAATCCAGACTTCATCTCCAATCTGATCAATACCATGTATTAGTCCATCATACCCTAGGCGATCTCCAACGTCGATGATAGCTAGGCTTGAGTTATTTGAAAGATTGATCCTGTGGATTTCGTCTCTTTCATTCCAGGGGCCATTCAGAGTAGGAGAGTAGTACATGATCCCGTCAATTATCAGGGTCTCTTGAGGTGGATAGAAGGGTAGTGTTGGGCCATCTTGATTTGTTCCGAGTTGCCAACTGATCAATGGAGACTGGTTATGAAGATCGATTAGTGTCAGACCGAAGTCGCCACCTGCCCACATAGTACCGGGCAATTGTCCTGAAGCCAAAGAAGTGACATCATCATCATCAATGACTCCCTGTGATCCATCCCATGATTGAAGCCATTCTGAAGAAGAAAGGTTGAATCTGGCGATTCCTGCATTTTCGAAACCCAGGTAAATTATGTCATTGTATTTGTGTATTTTTGCCCTCTCTGTTTCATCGCCTGCAGTCCATACATCCATGATAGTCCCATTGAGGGTATTGATCACTGCAGCTCCCTCAAATGTGCCTGCGTAGAGAAGGTTCGCTCCAATTGGATCGACTGAGATGACAAATTGGGACGGTATTCCATCTCCCTGCCAATTGCTTGTCCAGCATCTGTCTAGGGAAATTGATGATTGCGGGGTGTTGGGGTCTGCCCAATCCCACTTACAAGCTCCCCTATTAGTTCCAGCATAAATCCCCTCATCGTCACTGGATAAATCGTAGAATTCGAATGGATCATTGTTTCTTCCTGGAATACTGGTGGGGAGTAGTTCCCAATTTGAGCCATCCCATCTGGCTAGTCCGCCATTGCTTCCAGCGCCTGTGTTTTGTACTTCTGACCCCACTAATAGACCGCCATAGTAATCCATTGTCAGAGTATTAACATCCTCATCCGGAATCCCATTGGGGTCATCCGGTGTCCAAAGATCGATAATATCCCCAGTCATTCTGTTGATGACAAGTATGCCCAAACCTTTCAGGCCTAGGTAAATTGTGTCGCCATCGACTGCGACTGGTGCTGATTCGACCCCATCTATTCCCAAAGATTGCCAAGAACCCATTATTGTTGGTCCGCTTAAATCAATACGTAGCACCCCGCCATTCTCACTGGCGATATATGCAACTCCATATCTTGTTGCGATATCACGAATCTGGTTTGAGTCCAGTCCATTCGATTCCGTGAAAATATCCTCAATAGTGTTTGAAGTTGTAGAAAATAGAGAGATCCCCGACTGTTGATGTCCAATGACTAGAATCCCACTACCTTGGTCGAAACCCATACTAGAGACATACTCAGAGCTTAGGCCCTGGATTGAGCCGATGTATTGACCGTCACTTCGGCTAAATCGATGGACTCCGCTGTCAGTAGTACCAACCCAGACCCACCCATCTGAGTCCTGAAGAATTTCTGTTATTGATCCGGGTTCTGGAATTGAATCGGAGATATCTATGGGATCGAGCCAAACGCTACCCGAACTATCAAGAATGTTTATCGCAGTGCCGGAAGCTATCCATATATCATTCCAGCCTTGGTTTTCAACGAATGAAACAACTTCGGGGCTTTCTATAGTGGGGCTACTTACAACCTTTAGCCAACCATCGGCATCATCCTCAAGAACTCTGCCAATGGTACCAGATGAGTCGCTGATTAGAGCCGTAGCTGAAGATGGTGCTCTTGAAGAGCCGCCCGGCCATGCGCTGATTGAATGGCCGTTTTCGAACAAACCAATGTCGTTCAGTTGGATTTCGGATCGGAAAATTAGTGCATTCGAATCATATGCTTGTACAGACTGTTCACCTAGAATATGCAGCCATCCATCAGAATGCGAAAGACCCACTACATCATTGGAACTTAGCCAGTTGTTTGAGTTCCATGAACTGAGCCAAGAGGCGGTATTATAGTCGAAACGATCTATTCCTGAGTCGGAGGTTGCAATCAACAGAATATCATTGACCAATTCGATATCGGAAATCGAGTTGGACGACAAGAAATTATTAGAGTCCCAAATAGTGTTTGACACCACATTAATTTCGGAACTGCCGGAGGATTGATTGTATTCAATTAGATGGACCCCGTCGTCTAGTGTTGGGATAATCAAAGATCTACCTCTTGTCATTATTTCCAGAGGAGTCTCGTTTCCTTGGTCGGTACAGAAACCTATGGTCCTCCAAAAAACGGTACTAGAAGGAGTCAAATAATGTGCAGAGCAATTGGTGACTGCCCAGATTACTCCAAATTGATCTACTGTGATTCCAAGAATTGGATCAGAATTGGATGAATTGACATCTGCGGGAATAGAGTAGTCTTCGGATGAATCGGATAATGAAATTGCAGACAGGAGGCCGAATGCGTCGCCGATCAGAACCAAACCACGATTATTATCTACATGCAGAGACCGAGCAGCTATCCCTACTGAGATATCAATAATCTGCTTGTTGGAGTTATTGTCTAATTGTAGCATGTCATCGTCAACGAGAAGATATAGTCTGCCATCATCAGGATTAATGGCGCTGTCATGTACTGTCGCTCCCATTGGCCTTAGTGAGAGCTTTGGATCGACTGGTCTAAGGGCTTCCATTACCAAGTCTGTAATCTCAATGCCAGTTGGAATATTCCAAGATGCGTCGCTGATTGAATTAGGCTTCAGTGATGAGTCGAGGACTGAATCTATCAAGGATGGCGGATTATCTGAGAAATCGTTTTGCCTCCCAAAATCTCCCAGTCCCTCCCAATCAAAAATTTGAGTCTGTGTTTCCAAAATGGACATCTGAGGTTGATTGACCCAATATCCATCACTTCCATTAACAGCGATCTCGAGAGTCAGATTGCTTATCTGAGCGCCCGGTGCAAAATTCAGGGCTAAATCGCCATAGGCCATTGTCCCGTTATCAGGATTGGCCCCAAGTGCAACTAGGTCTATCCAACCTGTGTCATTTGAACCATTAACCCCCCAAGTGAGGGGGTCTGAATTTCTTGATTCTGAAGTCTTTTCATTGCTTGGATTATTTGCAATCTCAATTGAGGAGAAGGGGACAAGATACACCGTTAATAGGATTAAAGCCAATGCTATCGGTGTTGCGTGTTTTCTCGCATTTCCCAATATGGGCTCCTTGGGCACAATTGCTCACGCTCATTGTGGAATTTATGAAACGTATGGGTCTAAGTCTGTGTTATGCTCATCGCATAAAATTGGCTAATTGTCCATTTAAACGGCTATTTATGGACAATTTTCAGAGATTTGCCTATCGGATAGCATCATAGGAGATGGTTTGTCCGAAGCACCCGAGGTGGTGGTATGGACAAGAAGAGGCTGCGAGAAGATGCTTTGGAGTACCATGCTGCAAATCCTCCAGGAAAGGTGACTATTTCTCCAACAAAACCGCATAGAACTCAGAGAGATCTATCATTGGCATACTCCCCTGGTGTCGCATTTCCGTGTAAAGAAATCCAGAATGACTCTGATGATGTCTACAAATACACATCAAAAGGGAATCTTGTGGGCGTCATCAGTAATGGAACAGCGGTTCTAGGACTAGGGGACATTGGTGCTTTGGCGAGCAAGCCGGTGATGGAAGGGAAGGCGCTCCTGTTCAAAGCATTCGCTGACATTGATGTTTTCGACATTGAAATAGATAGGACCGGAATTGATGAATTCGTCGAGGCCGTTAAGGCCATAGCCCCGACTTTTGGAGGAATTAATCTCGAAGATATCAAGGCCCCGGAATGCTTTGAAATCGAGAGGAGGCTTGTTGAAGAGTTGGATATCCCAGTAATGCACGATGACCAGCACGGAACTGCGATCATCTCAGGAGCGGCTCTTCTGAATGGCCTTGAAATTGCAGAAAAGAAAATTGAAGAAATCAAGGTTGCAATCCTAGGGGCTGGGGCATCAGCAATTTCATGTGCAAGGCATTATCTCAGACTTGGAGTATCTCGAGAGAATCTGATTTTGGTTGATTCCAAGGGAATACTGACTGAAAACAGAAAGAATAATGGTGAGTTGAATGAGTATAAATCGGAGTTTGCCAGAAGCATCGATGATGGGAGTATTGCAGACGCTCTCGTGAACGCAGATGTTTTCCTGGGGCTTTCGAAAGGAGGTTTGGTAACGTCAGAAATGGTTGAGAAGATGGCTGAAAATCCTTTAATTTTCGCATTGGCTAATCCTGATCCTGAGATACTGCCGGAAGATGTGAAGCGCGTCAGAGGTGATGCGATAATAGCAACTGGGAGATCGGATTATCCCAACCAGATCAACAATGTTCTTGGATTTCCTTACATCTTCAGAGGGGCTCTTGATATTGGAGCTACAGAGATTACAGAAGGAATGAAAATGGCTGCAACTGAAGCTCTATCGCAACTGGCCAAGGAGACAGTTCCTGACGACGTACTATCTGCTTATGGGGGCGAACAGTTGATTTTCGGACCTGAGTACCTGATTCCAAAGCCTTTCGACGCTAGAGTACTAATTTGGGAGGCTAGTGGTGTCGCTCAAGCGGCAGTTAGGGAAGGGGTAGCCAGAATTCGAGAAGATGAGTTCGATGTAGAAAGTTATAGGGAAGAACTGGAGGCCAGATTGGGTCTGACTCGATCGATAATGAGGGGTGTGATTAATCAAGCCAAGAAAGAGAGGAAAAAAATCGTGTTCTCCGAGGGAGAAGACCCTACAATTGTCAAAGCTGCATTCCAATGCATTTCCGAAGGGGTTTGCGAACCAATTCTCCTTGGTGAAACTGAAAGGATTGAATCTGTAAAGGATGAATTGGGCCTAGAATTCGAATGCGAAACGATTGATGTAAGATATGACTCCAGAAGAAGGGGGGCTTATGCAGATGAAATGCATAGATTGAGAGGTCGAAGAGGGATGGTAAAGGAAGATGGGGTACGAATGTTAAATTCGACAACATATTTTGCACCAATGATGGTTAGGATGGGAGATGCCGATGGTTACCTTGGAGGTGTTTCTCATCAGTATCCCGACATTGTCAAACCTTGCCTGCAGGTTATCGGTCCGAAACCGGATTCACATAGGATTGTGGGTATGTATATGATGACAGTGAATAACAAACTAATGTTCATTGGAGATGCCACAATTAATATCTATCCTGATGCAAGAACTCTGGCTGAAATAGCAATTCAAAGCGCAAAGGTGGCCAGAAGATTCGGAGTTACGCCAAAAGTCGCAATGTTGTCATTCTCAAATTTTGGAACTTCTTCGGAGCTGCGAACTGATAGAATTGAGGAGGCGATTGCAATAATCAATGAGATAGAGCCGGATCTAGTAGTTGATGGGCCTATGCAAGCTGACACAGCATTGGTTGATGAAATACAACAAGATTACCCCTTCATGAACTTCAAGGGACCGGCGAATGTTCTGATTTGTCCGAATCTAGCAGCGGCAAACATTGCATACAAATTGTTGCATAGAATAGCTGGTGCTGAGATGACTGGTCCGATTCTAGAGGGTCTTTCGAAGCCAGCTCATGTTCTTCAGAGAAGAGACAGCGTTCGAGAAGTCGTCCATATGGCAGCTATTTGCGCGGTAGATGCCCAGCGCTATTCAAAGGAAACCCTGTAGTTATTAGAATATAGGATTTGGTCCAGATTCTGCAACTTTGGGGTCGCATCCAGATTCATATTGTTCGAAATTCTCGATGAACATCTGTGCCAGTAGATTGGCAACGTTGTCATATCTCATTTTGTCATGCCAAGTTTGCCTGGGTTGAAGTATTTCATCTGGAACACTCTCGCAAGTTGTGGGAACTGAGAAGCCAAACCTTTCGTCCTTAACGAACACGACGCTGTCTAGGTTCCCACTAAGTGCGGAGTTGAGCAGTGCCCTAGTCCATTTGATTTTGATTCGGCTACTTTCTCCATAACCCCCTGCGACCCATCCAGTGTTAATCAGCCAGCACTTCGCGTTGTGTTTCTGGATCTTCTCCGATAGCAAGTTAGCATACACGCTTGGATGCCGGGGCATGAATGGTGCACCGAAACAGGTTGAGAATGTGGCTTGAGGTTCTTTAATTCCAACTTCGGTTCCAGCTACCTTTGCGGTATAGCCAGAAATAAAGTGATATGCGGCTTGATTTGGGGTCAGTCTGGAAAGTGGGGGTAGGACTCCAAAGGCGTCGCATGTTAGAAAAACGACATCCTTGGGATGTCCGGCCATGGAGTCATCTGTCCTATTCTCAATGTACTCAATTGGGTATGATCCCCTAGTATTCTGTGTTAATGAGTCGTTATCAAAGTCGGGAGTCCCGTCCGCATTTAGAACCACATTCTCCAAGATTGTACCTGGAATTTTGGTAGTCGCAAAAATTGCTGGCTCGTCGTCCTTCGATAACCCAATGAGTTTGGCATAGCATCCTCCTTCAAAATTAAAAACACCTTGATTGGACCAGCCGTGCTCATCGTCCCCCACAAGTGACCTGTTTGGATCTGCGGATAGTGTGGTCTTGCCAGTTCCGGAAAGTCCGAAGAACAGTGCGGAGTGCTTGCCATCAGTATTGGCTGAGCAATGCATTGGAAGTAACCCTTGTATTGGAAGAATGTGATTCATTATCGTGAATATTGCCTTCTTTATCTCACCGGCATAATGGGCTCCGCCAATTATCACCAGTCCCCTATCAAGTGCTATGATAACAAATACCTCCGAGTTGATTCCAACCTCCTTCGGTGAGACTCGTAATTCGGGTGCATGAAGTATGGTAAATTCCGGGATGTGCGAATCGAGTTCGTCTATATTTGCCCTGACAAACATATTGTGCATGAATGCTGCATGCCAAGCCTTCTCACTGACTAGTCGGACCGGCATCCTATGATCTAGGTCCGCGCCGCAAAATGCATCTTTAACAAACAGATTCGTAGATTGATTTAGATGGTCAATGACCATCCGAAGCAATTTTTCGAAGGTCTCAGGATTTGTTGACTTGTTTACTTCGCCCCACCAAACTTCCTCCGCCAGACCCGGCTCATCGACGATGAACCTGTCATCTGGAGACCTCCCTGTACGTTCCCCAGTAGTCGCTAAAAGTACATCGTCGGAAGTCAATTTGGCTTCTCCAAGCTCAACTGCATATGAATGTAAGTCCTCCCAACCAAGATTCCAGTGTACGTTCCCCTTTGGATCAAGACCGTGTTTGTCCAGAGAAAGGGCTGACTCGCGAGAGTGTTCCTGCAAATAGTCACCCATACTACGCGAGAGAGTATTGGTATATCTCCGTTATTGAAAGTTTGATAATTTTGGAAAGAGGGTAATGATGGAGTATTTGGTATTGTACTGACTTCTGAAGGGTTTTGATTATGCGTAGAATGCCCCCTCAATGGGTGTGAGCGAAGAGGGGTCCGATGACCGGATTATCCGAGAAAGGGAATTTAGGAGATCTTCGGGATTGAATATCGTTGAATTGGACTATGAGGAAAAAATAGATTCTGAGAAAAATAATGGCGAAAGTGACGAAGCAATAGGTGATTTATTCGATCCCTTTGAAGGTGGATCTGATAGTGGAAATCTGAAGTCAGACGGATCTGTTACGATATCTCCTGAGACAGATATTGTGACTAATTTTTCTACCCAAGGGGACATTAGAATAAACTGGGTATTGATGGTCTCGCTCGTAGTAATCTACAGTGGAGTCAGCATTCAAATCGGTAGGACATTTTCCCCATTACCCGGTACCAGTGCATTGCTAATACTCTCCCTTCTCGGGTTCTCATTAGCTGAAAGATGGATTCCAAAACCGGAGATGCGGATTCTTGGGGTCACTTGGGCCATAATTTCAATGAAGGTCCTATATGGCTTGGCTATAGAGCTGAGGCAGTGGGAAATTATTGGCTCTGACTGGATATTGGGTGTTTTTCTACTGGCATTGGTGTGCCTAAATATCTATGTTGCTTACAGATATGATCATGATGCAATTGCAGCTCAATCAACTCTTGTCCTACTAGCGATTGGCTCTACAACTGGATCATTATTAGGTGAAATCGGTGTAGCAGGAATGATTCTAGTAGCAAGTACGATTTTGCATTATATTGCAATAAACAGAAATTCCGGAAATTTAGCCTCTCTGGGAATTGCCGCTTCAAATTTATGGATTGGCATGCATGCCATAACATCTGAATTTGAAATCGCACAACTTCATGTCCTCCCCCTTGATTCGCCATTGTTACTGTTCCTACTCCTGATGTTTACCTCAGCATTGAATGCTACGATGGCTGCCAAATTCGCTCGTGAAGAGAATTGGTTCTCAAAGGGTTTCGAAACCATTGGATTGGGCAAACCAGGGTTATGGGGTGTTTCAATTTCACTCGGAATGGTAGGTGCGACAATGGCCGTGGCTGCGAATAAAGAAGACCTAGGATATGCAATGGGCATGGTGACTTTTCTAGGGGGATCGTTTGGTGGGTCATATCTAGTGGTTAGAGGCGTTAATGCAGAACGTGTAGCAACGCCCCTGCTGATTTCAGCTTCCGTACTCATCCCGATGTTGCTGCTGGGAAGCAAGATAGGGGAGGTTTCTGGTATATCCCCATATCAAATATTCACAATTCTGGGGACCTTGGCAACTGGTTTTGTGATTTTACGGGATCAGGATAGTGTCACAGATAGGGTACTCTGGATGGGATCAGTGGGAATTCTGATATTGTTGGTTCTTCTTATACCGGCAAGAACAGCCTCATCTGGAGGAGATGGGGGGGCCTTTCTGCTCACCCTTCTTACTACACTACATATCGGAACAGCGATCCTAGCATTTAGGAGGAACTCGGCCTCACTTTCTGGGGTAACTGTACTATTGCCATGGTCCTGGTTGCTATTAGAAGAGATTTTGCAAGAGGTTGTGAGAACGTTATTTCTAGCAAATGATTCTTCAGATCCGGGAGCTATCGTTCACTTGGAACCGATGTTTCTAGCAGCTTATCTTTCTGTTTCAATAATTCTGCTATTTATTGTGAATATCAAAATGGGCGATTCTGGTGTAAATCTGGCTTCGGGATTCCTAGGTATTACTGAGGTTTCTACAGCGATACGCGATTCTGGTGCGCTCCAGCTTTGGAGCCTAGGGCTATGGATTCCCGTTACAACGATGGTTTTCTTAGCACAATTTGGTGGCTTTACGGCGCAAACGATATTGGTGATTTTATCTTTATTGGTATTAATTCATGTCTCCTCGCATATTCTAGGATACAGGGAAGGGAACGTCAAATCGATCATGGGTGTTTTGGGAGTTGCGATGCTTGTAATTCAATGGAGGCATGGTTTAGATGAGGCTTTGATGATGATACTTTGTGCAACAGTTTCTATCCTGATATACTATGACTGTAGTGATGATGATAGCATCGCTCTTGGGATTGTAATAATTGCACTATCGATTTTGGTTAGTGTTACAGGCAGGTATCCGTCATTGGTTTTGGAAGGTAGCGATTCAGTGCCGGAACCCGGAGTAGCTCTTGTGTCTCTTTCCTGCGCTGCAATAATTATCGGGATTTTCTTGCCAAAGTCAGGAAAAATGGAACGTATGGTGAAGTCTGCGTTCGCAAGCTTGGGACTAATTGTCCTCTCAGTAGTAGTTTCATACCGATCTCAATCAATTACTCTGATAATTGCTTCAGTAGCCTTGTTCGCTGCAACTTCTGTGTGGCTAATTACCAGAGCAGAGCTCAGATCCGAATTGCGCTCAATTGCAAAAAAGAGCTCTATTGTTAGCTCTATTGCTACTGATGGTGGAATGAAAACAGATGAACCCGGATCTCTCGGCTCCTATAATCCCAAGATTGCTGAGATGAGGGAGCTCAGAAGGTCGAAGCGTGAGAAATTGGCTACTGATGATATTGATGAATTGTTGACTTCGGATGTTAACCATAGACCAATTGTTGGTTTGGCGGTATTAGGGATTGTTGTTTCTAGTACGATTATTGGAGGTGCACTAATGGGGCCGGATCGGGATATCTGGCCTTTACTAATGGCCGCTCATGGTGGTTTTGCGATACTTGTTGTAAGCCTAATTAGAGTAAGAACTAGGGGTCTGGATCTTGATCTCCCGCATATTTTAGGGATTGAAATGCCCATTGCTTTATGCATTTCAGGATTTGCGCTATCATTCATTACCGCTCACATCATTCCAGCTGGGAGCAGCAAGTTTGAGTTACTTGACATGGCAGTTCTGTCAATAATCATCCTACTCATGGTTGTAATCTCATTGATTCGCCAGAGTAATCTCATGGAACGGATTCCTATTGCAATAGACTGGTTTATTGGATCTTTGTTTTGCTCGAGATTAATCGGTTCACTGATTGGAGAGGCATTGCCGCTACCGCTTTCAATAGACCCCGTTGCTGGTGATTTCCTGGAATGGAAGTTGCCACTGTATCTTCTTGAGGCGCTTCTGATCTCTGCCGCATTGGTGTCTTTTTGGATTGAAGAGAAAAGACGTCTCTCTGGAAGAAATCAAAGTGGGTTATGGATTGGTTTCAGGTGTTTGGCCATTGTTTCACTATCTTTTGGACCGGCGGGTTTGATTGCCGCCGCCATCGCTTGCTACCAGAGTTGGAAGACCTCACTACCAGTAGGTTTTGGATGGTCGTTTATTGGTGGTGTTTTAGCATTGATTTCCTTTTCTTCTTGGATTGTTGAGGTGCAAGATACTCTGGCAGAGGTGATTCTGATTTCTGGATTAGGTCTGATTCTCGCATGTGCACTCTCTGTTCCCCTTAACGGTGCAAAATGGACGATTACTCTAGCTACGGATGCACACCTACTCATTATTGCGGGAGCGATTGCAATTGGATTCAGGACGGACTCGGAACTTTTCGTTTTGCTAATTGTATCCCTTTTCACTCTAATGTCTACTGTTGTTTGGGTTGCTGGGATACTTCAATTTAGAAAATCATTGAGAATCTGGGGATTGGCTGACTTGATAATTGGGCTGGCATGTGTACTAGTCTTTGCTCCGAAGGAACTGTTTGAAGCGTCCAACTTACTTGTTGCCATGATTATTTTAGCAATTGAATTGGGAGTGGTTTCGTGGCTTGGGGTGTCGAATCAAGAGGAATTGTCCAAGGATTAGGTTCAGAGTGAATTAATCTATCTGTGCCAACGTTGATGACGGTAGAACATCACAAGGCTACCATGACAAGGTCTTGGATGTCGGATACACCTGATGAAATTGAGCATCCGCCGATTCCACTAGGGCTCAACAAAATGGCAGTGCCGAGGGCCGCCATTGTACTCTCAATAATGACTTTTCTTGGATTGTTGCTTTCTTCCGTATGGGTCGCGGTTTCTGCTAATGCCTTTCTCGACGATATTGAGTCAACATTTGGCTCCAATAACGTTGAATTGTTGGAGATTGACGGAAGATGGATTTGGGAAATTGACCTGCTTTTCGACACTTGCAAATTAGTAGAAGATGGCTCTGAGTTGCCCTATGGTGAACTCGCATCACAGGATGAGGTATTCCTTTACCCTGGAGAACTAAGTTGTGACTGGGAACACCAAGGCCAGGGAGATGCTGCGAGTGTGGCTGTTTACAATCGAGGTAATCAGAGTTTGGATTTGATTCTGGAAATCAGTGGTGGAGGTGTTATATTCTCATCAACTGATGAGTCGAGTCTGATTGTTAATGAATTGAGCCCCAACACAAGTGAAATTTTCCAGATTGAGCTTTCAGAAAACGATATTGATGCAAGAACAGTCTCCATCACAGCCACCCATGTTGCAGTACTACAGGCTCAAGTAAGATTGGATGTCAATGTGATCAAAGGATCCGAAGAAAGGGCCCTTCACATTCACGAAGGAGATACGGTTGAGGTGCACTACACTGTTTGGGATGCAGATACAGGAGAGGAATTAGACGATGGGACATGGGTTGATAATGCTGGAGATCCTGTTCTCTCCATAGAAGGCTTTGGATGGTCGGCGATTGGACTTGACATCGATAATGATAGAGGCGTGGCCTTTCCAATTACTGACTCTGGAACGTCCCATATAACCTTACTACCACCTCCTATTGCCTATGGGAACAACGATGGTCATGAGCTTGAGAACACGTGGCTGAGATTTGAATTAAAGCTAGAGAGAGCTCCCGCAGCAGAGTGATTTGCACGAAAGAGACTTGACTGAGGACCAAGAGGGTCGGTCGTGCCTGAGGCTGTTCACATCGCGATTCAACCTTCGAAAAGACTGGTGTCAAAGGCAAGCAAGTCGGTTAAACCAAAATCTGAGAGAAAGGGTGGACCTGAATTCATCCTAACTGAAGAAATGAGGAAACTCTCCACTCCTTGGTCCGTCGCTTCCATCAGAGCGAAGATGATTGATCCCCTGTCACTCCCGGCAGGGGTAATTCTCGATGCTGCTGCAGGATCTGGTGTCCAACTGATTGCCTATTCTAATATCCTAAAAAGACCATCACTAGGAATTGAGCTGGACAAGGGAATTGCTGAAATGTGTGCTGCAAACATGTTCCTCAACTCAGATGGAGAAGTACAACGTTCCCTGGATAGGGTACTTGCAGGTGATGGATGTTTGGCTGAAGAAGCAAAGTCCACATACTGGGAGAGTCTTAGGGATGGTGGGGCTAGGGCACACCCGCCCATAGCAATGCTACATCTAGATCCAGCTAGGCCGAGAGATGCTCAAAAACACAGCATAGAGGAGATGAAGCCAAACATCAAGAGTCTGTTGAAGAATTGGTCCGGTCATCTTCAAACGGGACCCAAGGGTCCTGCAGTATTACTGGACCTGTCGCCCAGACTGGGCTCAATACAGAGAGCCATGGTAGACGGTATATTGGAAACTTGTTTTCCTGGTTGCTCTAGGACTTGGGAATGGTTGAGTCAGGGCGGGGGAAGGGTTGATCGGCTTTCGGTATGGGTTGGATCAATTTCAACGAGTAGGCAAAGAAGGTGTCTGCGTATTGGGAAAAAGCGAATCATGGCAGCACTTGAGGGGAGGCCAGATATTGCAAACACTGTATCATTTAGTAAACCCCCAGACTATGGGGCATGGCTCTCAATAGTGGATCCTGTATTACTAGAAAGTGGTTTACAGGAAGTTTGGAAGAAAAGGGCAATAAAATCTGGTTCTGGGGCATCTTGGATCAGAACCGAGGGAAGGCGCCCCCTATTGATTCACACAGACCAATTGAATGACGATCCGGATGTTCTCGGATTTGTTGTTTCATCGGGAAAAATAGTACAACACAGACTTAGTCCGCCCGAACTAGGGACTATTGATTTGGTAGCGTCTTCTTCTTCGAGGGTCGGTATCGGAAAACTAACCCTGAGATGCAGCTTGGATCCGGAGGTTCACCCTACCCTACAAAGGAGACTGCACAAGGCTTTAGCCGACTCCGAGGGTGATTCAGGATTTATGGTAGACATGGAATTGAAAAGAGAAGGCGGGGGTCACAACCTATTCGTTATTTGCAAAGAGGCTTCCAAATAGGACGATTGTGCCTCCTAATCGTCTCCGTTCTATTCATATACAGAAGGTTGGTCGCGACAACGCCCAATGGGCCACCTTATGGGTGAACAGCGGGGGAACCGTCTATGACTAAAGAAGAATTGGAGATTGGAGAAGACTTCTCCTATATTCTTAGAATTGCAGATACAGACATTGACGGGCTAAGGCCCATCATGTATGGGATGACTTCTGTAAAAGGGATAGGTGTACGTACATCAATGATGATCTGCCAGATATCTGGAGTTGATGGGTCAAAGCTTGGTGGGCATCTCTCTCAGGAAGAGCAGGATCTTCTGAGGGAGACGATAGATAGCTACGCAACAAAGGTCCCTTGGTGGCTAGTGAATAGACAGAGAGATCTGGAGTCGAATGAGGATGCCCACATAATTTCAAACGAAGTGACCATGACTAGGGATGATGACATCTCAAGGCTCGCGGAGATGAAGACATACAGAGGTATGAGGCATAGAAGTGGCCACAAGGTTCGTGGTCAGAGGCTCCGTTCTAACGGACGCAAGGGATCCGCCTTGGGTGTACAGAGGAAGAAGTGAGAGTGAAGTAGATGGGCGAACCAAAGTTCTCAAGACCTAGGACTCAAACTCCTACGCATCCTTGGAAGCAGGCTAGGATAGACGAAGAACACGCTCTGAAAGAGAAATACGGATTGAAGAAGACAGGCGGGATGAAGGAAATTTGGAGAGAGAAGTCTGCTTTGAGGAGACATAGGAATCAGGCAATGAAACTGATTGGTAGGGTTGATGCTTCTGAAGGACACTACGCCAAAGAGAAGGACCAATTAGTGAACTCACTTACTCGGAAGGGTTTGCTTGGTAATAATGCTGATATCGGTGATGTCCTAGAAATAAATGTAGAGCACATGCTAGCTCGTAGGCTTCAATCAATTGTTTACTACAGAGGCTTGGCGCCTTCAATGAGGGCAGCTAGGAACTTAATCGTGCATGGCCATATTTGTATTGATAGTCAACGGATGACCGTACCAGGTTACCATGTCCTAAAGGAAGAGGAGGAGGATGTGAACTACTCAATGGGGTCACCATTCTCCAATCCGGATCACAGATTCCGGCAAGAATTGGAAGAAAGGAGAGTTCCCTTCGATGACTCCGACGAAACAGATGATGCCGAAGAAATGGTTGAAGAGAATGTTAGTGGAGAGTTCATTGAGCAAGTAAAGAAGGATGCTGAGAAGGCCCCTAAGGCCGGGGATACGATTCCCGAGGGAGGGAGCGATTAATGGGCCACAAAGCAATTATCCACATCTACAGTACTAGGAACAACATCCTAATGACTGCCACTGATTTAACTGGGGCCGAGACTATCTGCAAAATCTCCGGTGGAATGGTTACTAAGGGGGGAAGTGACTCTGGCGGTCAATTTGCCGCAACCAGGGCTGCAGAGAAAATTGCAGAGATGCTGGATGAAAAAGACTTCGACCAAGTTGTTGTCAAATATAGAGGAGCAGGGGGGAATCGTTCTAGTATTGCTCCGGGGGCGACTGCTGCTACTCGTGCCCTCACTAGGGCAGGAGTAAGGATTACCAGAATTGAGGATGTGACGCCCATCCCAACTGACGGTACGAAGAGCAAGGGCGGTCGAAGAGGAAGAAGAGTCTAAGGTGAAATTATGGTGAAGATTAAGATAATCAAAGAGTCAGAGGAAAGGATGCAATTGCTGCTAGCTGAAACTGATAGGAGCTTTGCAAATGCAGTTCGTAGAACATTGATTTCAGATACACCAAAGATGGCAATCGATAGTGTTAGATTCCAACTTGGAACCAAAGAACAAGGTGATGAGATGTGGGAGACTACAGGTCCTCTTCCCGATGAGATGATTGCACAAAGATTGGCCATGGTACCAATTCCAACCGAACACGACAGGTTTCATTTCCAAGATTCTTGTCCAAATTGTAAGGATTTAGTTGAGTCTGATCGTGGATGCCTAGAGTGTCAGATGATTTACACTTGCATCGTTTTCGGAACTGAAGAAGGGAGATGGGTCACAGCGGGTGATATGAAATTCCTCGGAGAAGAATCGCTAGAGATTTCCCCGGCATACCAAAGCATTCAGATTACAAAGTTACTGAATGGTCAGATGATTGAATTCTACGCAACTGCTGTCATGGGCAGGGGTCGAAATCATACCAAGTGGACACCGGTTTGTGGTGTCTCATTCTCACCTAGAAAGGTTGCTATACTGAAAAACAAGAAGAAGGCCAAGGTTTTGTGGGATATGGACCTACAAATCAAAGCGAAGGACTTTGGCAAGGACAGTAAAATAGATGACATCGAGATGGTTGCTATTCTGGATAAGGAGTTGAATCATGTGCGTGGCAGCACGGTTGCATCAAGAGACTTCTCGGATGCAATAGTTATGGAAGAAGTTCCTGGAGAGTTCATTCTTGACTTTGAGACTGATGGGTCGATGACCCCCCGAGTTGCTTTTATGAAGGCCACAGAGGAATTAGGGAACGAGTTCTCGATGCTACAACAAGAGATCTCTTCGGCACTTTAGATTATTTGAAAGTTCATTACCCCATTTGTCTGGGGGAGTCTAATGGTGGTTAGTTTGGGCAGAGGTCATTGTGGTGCACATCTAACTTTTCTTTTCACTATTGATGATTATGAAGACAATTGGGAAATGCAAGGAAGTACCGGTGCGGGTTTATGCCTAGAAGAAGGGGTTGAGGCTATAGCAAAGAGAACAGAGGGCGATGGTTCGTTAGAGGTCAGCTTCAGTGATGGAAACCATAGTGATGAAATTTACAAACTGGTTCTAGAAGAGTTGTCCAGATTTATCCCGGAAATCGTGACTTATGGATGGAGTCTGACAATCAAGATGGCTCTTCCGACTTCACAAGGATTTGGTATGTCAGCATCCGGTGCAGTGGCTGCAGCAAAGGCATTTCAAAGGGCGATGGGTTTTCCTCATGAGGAGTGTTTGAGAAGATCTCTGCTTGTAGCCCATATCGTTGAAAGACGTTTATCCAATGGATTGGGAGATACTACCGCTCTAGCATCTGGAGGAGTGGAAAGAAGGACGGTGGCCGGTTCCCCTTATTTCGGAGATTTGCTTTCATTTGGACCGGGTAAATCGGAAGGATGGACATTGGAGACGCCGGTACTACTATGCTGGAAAGATTTGACTGGGACTCATACCTCAGTTTACATCGATGATTCCAGATGGAGAGCAAGTATTAGCAATGCTGGTAATGAAGTAATGGATGTAATTGGCTCTGGAGAATGGAATGAGTCTCGTTGGTTGGATTTAATCAGAGGGTCGAGTGAATTTGCTGAGAAGAGTGGTCTATTGATGGATTCGACAAGGCTGCAACTCTTTGAAGATGTTAAAGGAGTGATTTCCGCAATTGGAATGGACGGGGTTATAGTTCCAATGTTATGCATGCTGGGTAAGAGTGTTGTTGTAGTTCCTTTCAATGCAAATAGTAAAGGTGATTTTATGCCTGAATTGGCGGATGCTTTGGAGGGAAATGGTTTCAAAATAAAAATTTGCAGAGTTGGTTCTCTTGCTTGATCAAAGATCTATTCGATTTTCTTCGTGAAAATCCTCAAGCGGCTTCAGATCTAATGGGCTAGAATCTAGTTTAATGGCACCCCTGAGTCTTAGTCCCTCGCAGAATCCATGTCTATAGACAATCGCACCCTGACCATATTCGGCAACGTATCTGTCAACCTGTTTCTGGGTCTTTTTCTTTGGGAACTTTAGGTCTGCTCCGAAGAAGTGTTTTGCATCTATCCAAGCACAAGGCGTACCATTAATCCGAACATCATCCAACAATAGAAGATCCGGGGTAATGATTGCTCGTCCCTCTTTCCTTTTTTGCTCGGCGAGAAGATCTTCCTGACGACGGAACCTCACGCCAAGACCTGCGAAGTATGAGCAAAGAATCTCTTCGAAAATCTCAGCTGCATTTTGCGTTTCTGTTTGGTTGACCGAGCTAACCCTATCCACTGACTCAGCAAGTTCAAACTGTTCGCGATCTCTCTTGTTAAGTTTGGATGGATTCTTGTTTAGTGTGTCCTTGATTCGACTCTTTGACCAGCCTCTTCCTGTGAGAATTGCGCGGAATGTATTGACCGGGGGGGCATCGAATCTTTTTGAAAGGGCAATTACGCTCTCACCTGTTTTGTATCTCCTGCTGATCTCATTGGAGTGCCGCATTAGTTTTGAATGGGAATAAACGCTCTTCTCCTGGTTAAGCGCTGCTCTCAGAGAAAGTGCTTGTTCTAGGGAAATGGGAAGCCCGTCGATTTTAGAGGCTATTTCCTGCACCCTGTCCTCGGGAAGAAATCCAAACTCGCCCGGAATGCAAGCAATATTTCCAGCCTTAATCTGAATTTGCTTTGGGACAGCATTTACTCGCCAATTGACATTGATCCTACTGGGTGGTGGATCAATGCTTTTTGGTATCCCCATGGGTCGCGGATTAGTTGAAAACCTAGAGAGTGCTCTTTCTATTTCCTCAGAAGCAGATTGATTGTTTTCCCCCCTTTGAGCTCTGCCGTCATTTCTCGAAGGTCTACGACGTCTACGACGCCCTCGGCGCCGCTCGGAACCCTCAGTCTCACCCAACAGTTCGTCCAGTGTGAGAAGCACCATGAACTCACCTATGGAAATTATCTTCTGCGAGCTAGAAAATCATAAACTGAATCTCGGAAAAATAGTGGAATGAAACGTATCATTGAAGCGATTGGCCATGGGATCTTGAGATTCCAGAGAATACGCCATACAGCTTCGCTCTTTGCGTGCCAATTACCCTCACTGGATAATAGAAAAACCGAGTCGATATTTCTCAGAGATAGCGGTCTAGTTTTGAGCAATATTTGTCCCTCATCAGAATTCTGACCAACTATCCTGAATGTAGAGTATGAATCTCTTGACTTGATGAAATTCGCCCATCTATTGCACTTGCTGCAACTATCATCAAACAATACAGTTAGTTTGGGCAATGAGAACACCTAGAGAAATGCTATTCCTGGGTCAAGTGGGAATGAGAGTTTGGCCTTCCCACCAATATCATCACCATCTCCAACAGAGTAGACTTTGATTGACGTGAGATCTAGTGCATCAGTGATAAATTGCGAGTTAGAATCTATGAAATCGGCCTCATCAAAGTCGCTAAGAATTAATGCCTTCTCGGCATCCGACCAAGAATGAACTCGTCCACGCTTCTTTTTACTGCCCGTAGTTAATATCGACCATGTGTGGAAAATCTCACCCCTAAGGGTTTCATTAGAGAAAATTTCCAGAGACTTCAGAAATGATTGGCCTTCTATTTTGAAGTCTGATCCTAGTTTGGCTAGCTCTAGTGCCTTCCTCGCTAGTTCGTATTTCCAAATTGGAGAAGTCTGAATTGTCGCACTAGTTATTTTGCTATCTGAGTGCCTCTCAGCGAGGGATTTAAGATTTCGACTACTGGAAATTAAATTACGTAAATAAATCTCCCCAAATATGACTGCTTGATCGAGAGAGTCATCATCAAAGAGCTGCATTTTGTGAGTAGCTAACATTTCATCGCCACCGATATTATCCCAGAGCTCCTCTGCTATGTGGGGAGTTGCGGGGGCTAGCATTGGAATCCATCCCCTAAAGAGTTTCATTGATGTTGAAAGACTTGCCCCGCCGCGTCGAATGTACCAATTCCAATCCGCAAGCATCACAAAATGGCTAATCATAACTGCTTCCCTTAGGCTTACATCCGACATCGCCTCCACCCATACCCTCTGATTGACCCTAAGCCTTGCAATTATCCAGTCATCCATTTCACTTGGTGAGTCATGCAAACTTAGAGCGTATTCAAATGCCTCGATGATTGAATGGATTTGTTTATGATTGGCCTCTAAGGCGTCATCTGACCAGTCCATCCCTGCCTCAGGATTGGCTCCAAAAAGAATGAACAGGCGGACAGAATCAGCCCCATACCTAGACACCATTTCTTCTGGGCTAACTGTATTGCCAAGTGATTTGCTCATCTTGGCTGACCGGGAACCGAGAGTTTTCGCACAAGTAGGGCAATTTCCATTGAAATAGTCCACATGATACTCTGCATTGCATTCAGAGCAATAAGGTGCAGGGGCATTTAGCATCCCTTGGCAGACCAGTCTGCCAAAGGGTTCCCCCACATCATTCATTCCTGCATCACGAGTGAATTTTGTGAAAAAGCGTGCATACAGGAGATGCATGACCGCATGCTCAATTCCACCAATGTACAGATCAACTCCATTGCCCATCCAGTAGTCTACTGTTGATTTGCCGAAAGGTTCTGAATCATTATTAGCGTCACAAAAACGCATGAAATACCAAGAAGAATCGAAGAATGTGTCCATCGTGTCTGTTTCTCTAACTGCGTGACCATTACATGATGGGCAGGGGGCATTGACAAATTCGGCGTGGGATGAAAGAGGATTGCCCTGCTGCTCTTCGTTGAAAACCACATCTAGGGGGAGTGAGATAGGTAGGTCTTTCCTTGCGGCAGGAACAATGCCGCATGTTTCACAATGCAGCATTGGTATGGGTGTTCCCCAGAACCTCTGCCTACTTAGAAGCCAGTCCTTCAGACGGTACTCTGTGGTACCGTAACCAGCCCCAAGATTTTCCAATTCGGCGATAATAGCGTCCTTGGCATCGTTTCCAGATAGCCCGTCAAAGGTAACATTTGATGAATTAGCCAAAGGTCCGACACCCTCAAAGGCACTGGAAAGAGGCTCTGATGGATTTTCATTGTTATTTTGAAGTATGACTTTTCTGATTTCTAGGTCGTAAGCATTCGCAAATTCGAAGTCTCTCTGATCATGTCCAGGGACTCCCATGACCGCGCCGGTTCCATAAGAAGCAACGACGAAGTTTCCAGCATAAATGGGAATCTCCTCTCCATTGATTGGATTGATTGCTTTGCGTCCTAGGAAAACTCCTTTTTTTTCCTTGAGCATGTTTATTCTCTCGAATTCTGACATCAATGAGCATTCTTCTTGGAGTTCACGCCAACCAGCTTCCCATTCCGTTCCAGTGCAGAGATCTTTGCAGAGAGGATGATCGGGTGAGAGAGTTAGGAATGTCACTCCAAAAATGGTGTCAGGACGAGTTGTGAATGCGCCGATTGAGTTTTCTGAACCGACAATCTGGAAATCTATGTGGGCCCCATGAGAGCGTCCTATCCAATTGCGCTGCATTGTCTTGACATTTTCTGGAAAGGCTATGTTCTCCAGTTCGTCCAGTAGTTCATCAGAGTACTGAGTCATTCTAAGAAACCACTGGGCCATGTCCCTCTGAATTACCTCTAATCCGCATCTCCAGCAACGATTATTCTTTACCTGCTCATTCGCTAGCACTGTGTCACAATCGGTGCACCAGTTCACTGGTGCCATCTTTCTCTCCACAAGTCCTTTCTCAAACATAGTCAGGAACATCTCCTGATTCCATCGGTAGTAGTTCACGTCGGAGGTTGCGAGGAGTCGTTTCCAATCATAGGAATAACCCATTCTCTCCTGATCGGCGCGGATGCTGGCAATATTCCTGTGAGTGACTGAATTGGGATGCTCCCCCTCTTTCTTGGCAGCGTTCTCTGCTGGCATTCCAAATGAGTCGTAACCCATGGGATAGAGTACGTTTTTCCCCATCAGACGTTGAAAACGGGCCATGGAATCTCCTATCGAGTAGTTTCTGACATGGCCCATGTGCATGTTCCCAGATGGATATGGGAACATCTCGAGACAGTAGAACTTCGGCTTAGATAGGTCTATTTCGGCTTCAAAAACGCCGTATTTGGCCCATTTATTCTGCCAACGTGTCTCTAATTCTTGCGGATTGTACTGCATTTCCTCACTCCAAAAGGGCCTCAGAGGGGGCTTTAGGCTCCCTGCAGAAGCAATAAGTCGGGCGAAAGCCCACCTAGCAGGGTGATTGAAGCGGGCATTCGAGCCACGTTGTCCGGTCGTACCACTGGGTTTTGAACCATCCGTTTTTCTACTAAGTCGGTCTATGGATTAGGGAATGATTTGGGCATTTATTGGATTCTGAGATTTATTAATGCTGAATGATTGAGCATTACGACTTTGATGGAAGACATATTCGCATCAACAATGTTATCCGACGGAGAGTTCCACATCTCAGTTTGGGAAGATGGAGTTGAGGTCTGGGTTACACAGATGGGTCCTTTGATGAATATGAATACGGCTTTCATTGACCGGACTAATGGAATTGTCGCGATCGTTGACCCTTACGATGCAGTACTATGGGTTGATGGGCTCGAGAAAGAGGGTTTATTTCCGACTCATCTTCTTTATACGCATACTCATCGGGATCACACAGCTGGTTATCCAAAGATGGTTGAGGCTTTCCCAAATATAGAAGTCTGGGGCCATGAAGAAGCTAGGGTCCCAAGCCTTCTAGGCCACGTTGTGTTCAAGAAGGTAGACTTCACTAGTACATGGGAATGTAAGCCGGGTGAGACAGTTGATTGGATCGAAGGCTCAATTAGACTGAAGGTCACTCATTCACCTGGTCATGCGCCTGGTCACGTAACTTTCCATGGACATGGGGTATATCACGCGGGAGATTTGCTTTTTGTTAGGAGTGCTGGGAGGGTGGACCTTCCGGGAGGGGATGCTTTGGCCCAGCAGAAGAGTCTAATCAGAGCGAAGGAGATTCTTGGCTCCCTCCCTCCGGATTGGAGATTGATTCCTGGACATAGATATGACACATTCGGAGGAAAGATACCTGATTGGATAAGCATTGAAGAAGTCCTAATCAACAATTACTTCTTGGCAAATATTACCAAGATCTGATCTGTCATCGCCCTAGGAGTCGGCTTACAAGTGAGCTTTCTTTCTCCAGAGAAAGGTCTTCTCCATCTTCTCTTACGGTTCTCAAGGCGTCTATAGGTATCCAATCGTCGGGAACCAGTCTCCACGGTGTGACTCTAGCCATTATCCCCAATAGGATCTGGCTTCCGGGAATCATAAAAACACCGAGAGGTGGGACAATGATGCTAAGCGAAGCGAGGTTGTCTCGGGCAGCTATTCGCTCCTTCTTGCTGATGTTTCTTCCAATCAAAATATTTGATAGTATTCTAGATGTCTCCTTGAATTGATCTGCGCCAATCTTGGAAGAGTCCCATGCTCTTTCGATGGATTTTCTCCACCTATCTGGATTCTTGGCAACATCCTTGATGTCATCCTTAGAGTTCTCTGGTAATTTCCTGAATGTTGATGCCGCACCGGAGAAAATCCAAGGAAACCATCTAACGACTAATCTGCAGGAATTTGCAATACGACCCATCCAATCACTCTGTTTTGTCCGTTCTGCCAGAAGAAACATTCAGTGATTCTGCCGCATCAATAACTGAGCCTGATTGTATCTTACCATCCTGTTCCAGTGCAGAAATTGCAGCCACGATGATACTGTTTATGTCGATTTCGAAGAAAGAACGGAGGGCATCTCGAGTGTCCGATCGACCAAATCCATCGGTTCCCAGAACAACATAGCGACCACCTACCCATCTCTGAATCATCTCTGGAACGGAGGAGACATAATCCGAAGCTGCAATTGTTGGTGTGCGGTCCCCAAAGCAATCAGCAACGTAGGAGCTAGCAGATTCCTGTGGATTAAGTCTGGTGCTTCTCTCTGCTTCCAAGCCTTTGCGTCTTAGCTCACCATAGGATGTAACAGACCAAACTTGTGACTGGATTCCGTATTCAGAGCAGAGAGTCTGTGCTGCCTCTCTTACGTATTTGAGAATCGGTCCTGAGCCGAGCAACCTTACTGTTGGCCCTTCTTCTCCGACTTCCTCAATTAAGTAGGCCCCATTGATGATACCGGCATCGCAACCTTCGGGCTTTGGCATCTGTTGTTGGTTCTCATTGTACAACATCAAATAGTGGAAGACGTCCAAATTTTGGCCCCACATCTCATTGATTCCGTGCTTGATAATGGTGGAAATTTCGTATGCATAAGCAGGATCCCATGCTCTGCAGTGAGGTACTGTGGATGCCATTAGTAGACTATGCCCATCTTGGTGCTGGAGACCTTCTCCATTCAATGTAGTACGGCCAGCAGTCGCACCCATTAGAAATCCACGGGCCCTAGCATCGGCCGCGCTCCAAATCTGATCCCCAATCCTCTGGAAGCCGAACATAGAGTAAAATGTATAGAATGGCAATGTTGGAGACTTGGCGTGGGAATATGATGTTGCGCTGGCAATCCAAGAAGCTATTGCTCCTGCTTCGGAAATTCCTTCCTGCAGGACTTGCCCTGATTCAGATTCCTTGTATTTCAACAGCATTGAGTGGTCAACGGGCGTATAATGCTGCCCTTGTGATGCAAAAATCTCAAATTCACTGAAAAGTGGATCCATGCCAAAGGTCCTGCCTTCATCTGGAATAATTGGTACTATTCGATCTCCTATCTCAGATTTCAGAAGATCCCTTAGAAGTCTAACGAAGGCCATAGTGGTGGAAACTTCTTGCCCCTCTGGGGTTCCCTGATCAAAGGAAGAGAATGAATCATCGGAAGGTAAGTGCAGGCTAATTTCCACTGGTTGTCTAGAAGGAAGAGAGCCCCCTAGTTCATTTCTGCGGTGAATGAGATATTCTTTCTCATCGGATTCTTCATCTAGGCTGAAGAATGGGTCTTCTTCAAGTTTAGAATCGGGGATTGGAATTTCCAGAGCATCGCGGTATGTAACTAGATCTTCGAATGTCATCTTCTTCTTGTTATGCGTTGAGTTCCTGCCCTCAAAAGAATCGATTCCCCACCCCTTGACAGTATGAGCTAGGATCACTGAAGGGGCATCTGAGGCAAGTGCTGCCTCATATGCTGCAAACACCTTTATTGGATCATGTCCGCCTCTAGTGAGATTCAGAATTTCCCCATCTGAAAGCGAAGCTCCCAATTCCAGTAATGATTGACTGGGAGAGAAGAATTCGGTGCGAAAATCGGTAGCTGATAGCGTACTGAGACGTTGCCAGTCCCCATCAACAATCTCTTCCATCCTAGAAAGAACCTTGCCATCTGAATCACGTTCAAGCAGACGATCCCAGCCTGAACTCCAAATCACCTTGATTACATTCCATCCCGCACCCCTGTAAAGTCCTTCCAATTCTTGGATAATATTTGCATTGCCTCGCACCGGTCCATCTAAACGCTGCAGATTGCAATTGACCACAGTAACAATATTGTCAAGTCTCTCTCTTCCCGCTACTGCGATGGAAGCAATTGCTTCTGGTTCGTCCATCTCACCGTCTCCCAAAAATGCAAAAACCCTACTTTCAGAAGTGTCTGCAAGACCCCTCTTGTGAAGATATTTCCAAAATCGTGCTTGCATTACAGCGCCGAGAGGTCCCAGGCCCATTGAGACTGTAGGATACTCCCAGAAATCTGGCATTAACCGAGGATGTGGATATGATGAAAGGCCATCTGCGAATGCCTCCTGCCTGAAATGAGAAACTTGTTCGTTGGTAAGTCTCCCTTCAAGGAAGGCCCTTGCATATATGCCCGGACTTGCATGTCCCTGCACAAAAACGGCATCTCCGATTCCATTATGCTGCTTACCTCGGAAAATATGGTTGAAGCCGACCTCGTAAAGTGTGGAGCTGGAAGAATAAGTGGAAATGTGACCGCCTATTCCATCCAATCGCCGATTGGCATCGGAAACAATGACAGCTGCATTCCACAGTATTGCATTCTGAATCATTTTCTCCTTATTGATGTCCCCGGGATATGGTGGTTGTTGATTCAAAGATATCGAGTTGACATAGGGGGTCCTAGATGGTCCCCTAATTGGGATGTTGAGGGCTTTGGCCTCGGCCATCAGCTCATGAAGCAGAATTCTTGCTCTTTTTGATCCTTTATAGGAAGCAACCGAACGCAGTGCCTCCAACCATTCATCGGTCTCCTCTGGGTCTGAATCAGGGAGTCTCTGTCTTGGATCTGAGGGGGGCATAGTATCACGACATGCAACTTGGGGCAAGACATCGAGTCGAGGTGGGTTTTTTCAATGGGTCGTTTGAATTATTTTTCCATGTGGCTGCTTAAATCGGGTCCAATTTCGATGATGTGGCACTCATGAGTTGTACGTACTCCTGCAACCGTTATCGACGAATCGCCTGATAAGCATCTCTTACCACTCCATTTTCTGACGGTGCGTTCCACTGTCTTTCGCCCGGGCGAGTTCTTTGGATCTGTCTTCAACTCAACGACAAGCCTCTCTGACTGCCTCAACCAATCTAATGCAGCATCAATGCTTTTTCTCGCCACACCGTGCTGCTGCTCCGAGCTTCTGACCCAATATCCAAGGTTCCAATCAGCCTCCTTAGATCTGGTGACTCGATCAAATCCAATCAAACCCAATATTTCTTCATCCCATTTCCGGACTATTGCCCAATGGTGGAGAATACCTGATCGACCTTTCCTCTCGGTATCCTCAACAAACTCTTTGATTTGACTTTTCATATCCTTATCCGGATTAATCCAAGGCATGGCTCTGATAACTTCTGGCCATGTTTCCTCGAAAGCCTCGATCACTCCCAACAAATGTTCGCTTGATACGGGTCGGAGTAATATTGCCTCGTCGACGACGATTGTAGAGGTGGTTCGCCTGTGCATCGGGCGTTGAGAAAGGCTATTGCGCATCAAACCCATCTATGAGCTTCTAGTTTAAGAAACCAGTTTCTGTCTTGCTAAAGAAACATTTGGATCATTTGGCTGTTCCTTGATGGCATTTTCAATCATCTTGTTGGCATCTTGTGTTCGGCCGATTGCGATTAGCAGACGCCCAATTGAATACAAGAGTTGTGTCTTTTTCCCCAGATGGGGTCCCAAATCATCCAAGAGGACGGTGGCTTCGGCAAAGTTCTGTTCTTTTGCTGCTCTCATAGAGGCTAGTAACTGGTGCTTAACCTCACTAGGTGACCATTCATCTTGCTGGATCCATGGCCAAAATTGCACTTTTTCCGCCTCAGAGGTAGTATGAATTGAATTTTTGGGAGGTTGCTCTATTTCGATATCGTTTGAAAAAATAACATCTTCATTGTTGTGTCTTCTTTGGATGTCGTTAGGGGTCTGATCGATGATTTGGGTCGCAGTTAGGAAGGGGGCTCTTGGAACTGGTTTTTCCCCCTCCCCAATTTCCAGATCAGATGAATGCTGTTTGGGAAATTGAGGTTTCGAACTATCTGTACCCTCCTCCGCAAAGGCTGCCTCGAACTCATCGACATTTCCATCTCCATCGAAGTCTGCAGGATCTAGAGTTGGGTTGCTTTCTGGAGTATTAGCCCGATCAATGGGGTCTGGAATATAACTAGCTGATACTAATTCTACTGATTTTGGTGTCTCGGCAGTAGGATGAACTAGCTCAATGGGTTTCTTCGTTGGCTCTTTGATGCTTGTCTGATCTTCTTCTGGTTGTGGGATTTCGAACTTATTGACAAATAACGGAATGTCTGCTTCCGAGAGCTCATAGATCTCTTCAGTTTCCTGGGACGGTTTTGGTGAAAGGTCCTTGAAGTTCGGAGTTTGACTTAGTGAGACTTCGTCATCACCAGCATATTGGGCCACTTCCACGGTTACATCGTCCATAGAGAAAGCAGCAGGCATCACTTCTTCTTCACTGTCTATTTCCTCGATCTCACTGGCTAGCAAGTCGAGAAGGTCCGTTGACTCGGAATCGCCCATTGTGGGATCTTGATTAAAGGCAGATTTGTTAATCTGGTAGTAACAACGAACGCAAACATTGGACCCCTCCTTGTTCGAATGGTGGCAAGATGGGCAGATAAATGCCCCATTTTGTCTGTCCATCCAGGATCTGAATTTATCAAAAACGATGGTAGGCCCTCCACAAGATGTCTCCGTCGAGGACATCACGCGTTTAATTCTCACGCGAACAAGGATAATTGATGATTTTCAGAAATTATGCTAGTAATCGTGATATCTGAGATGTTGGACGATTGAACGTGGTTGACTCGAGGATTTCAATTCCTGCTAGATTCAATAGAAGCCAGGAGCATCATGAAATATATTTGCGATTAATTGGCTGGGAACTGGATGATGAGTTGAAAATGAATGAAGAGCGTTTGAAAAATTGGCCTGACTCAAAGCTCAAATCAAATGGAATCGCCCTATTCGACCTGATTGCAAAGCCTGATGGATGGTTATTCGGTCAAAGAGTTGTAAAACTCCGCAGCGGATCCGATAGTGGATTCGGGAGTCATCGCTTTAGACAAGGGGACATAATAACATTGAGTAGAAGTAATCCACTGACTGAGAAACCGCATGAAGCGATAGTCGCTAACAGTGGGAGAAGGTCAATTAGAATCGTGATGCCTGAGATTCCTTCGGATCTGAGAAGAGGGAAGTGGAGGATGGATAGAGGGGCAAACCGAGTTGCATTTGATAGGATGAGGGATGCTTTGAATTCATTTTTTGAAGAAGGGAGTTTTCCACTACGAGACCTCCTATTAGGTAATGTACATGATCCAGCGGGAACGGCTTCGTTAGTTCCCGAGTTTGGAGGGGTCAGACAACAAATTCTTCTCCCAAGTGACATGAACAAGGAGCAGAGGCTAGCCGCTGAGGACTCTGCAAATAGAAGGCTGACTCTTATTCAGGGGCCGCCGGGAACTGGTAAGACCCATACGGCAGTTAGAGTGCTTGAATCATGGGCAAAGCAGGGAATGGGGGGAGTCTTAGCTGTTGCTGATTCGAATGTGGCAGTAGATAATCTGCTTGAGGGTTTACTGAATAGGGGAGTTAATGTGGTTAGATTGGGTCAGCCTGTAAAGGTCAGAGAGGGGCTCAGAGAAGCGACAATAGAGGCAAGAATGAATTCGCATCCATTGAAGCGGGATCTTGACGATGTGAGGAATAGGAACGAGAGCCTCAGTAGAAGGATAAAGGGAAAAAAGGGCAGGGAAAGGGGCCTTGCTCATCGCGATCTTAGCCTGGGATGGAAAGAAGCTCGAAAGATTGAGGCCCAAATTAGGGATGATATACTAGACGGTGCCCAAGTTCTTTGTTGTACCTGCATTGGATCGGGTCATGAGTTGCTCGATGGTAGGAGATTTCCACGTATCTTAATCGATGAGGCCACACAGGCAACTGAACCATCTGCCCTCGTTCCACTTTCTAAAGGGGCTAGACAAGTGGTTTTGATTGGTGACCATAAGCAACTGCCTCCAACAGTAATTTCCAGGAGAGCCGAGCTAGGGGGACTTGCCAGATCGTTATTTGAGAGATTAATTGAAATGGGGATTGAACCAAGAATATTAACCACTCAATATAGAATGCATCCAAGAATTTCAGAATTTCCAAACACCCAATTCTATGATGGGAAGCTTGACGATGGGGTGAACAACTCTGAGAGACCGGCTCCAATAGGGATGCTGTGGCCCGATTGGGACACGCCAATCGCATTCCTTCCTCTGGGCGGGGGTGAGATTCTTTCTCCTGATGGAGCTTCGAAGGAGAATCAAGTTGAAGCATCATGGGTTGTGAAAATACTAATTGATCTGATTGATGGGGGAGAGCTAGGAACTGAAGAAGTGGGAATTATTACTCCGTATGCAGGTCAAGTTAGAGCAATAAAAGACAGTATGCCAGAGGAATTAGCAGGAGTTGAAGTGAGGACTGTTGATGGTTATCAGGGCAGGGAGAAGGAGGTCATTATTTTCTCTTGTGTTCGTTCAAACAAAGACGGGAATGTGGGTTTCCTATCTGATTCCAGGAGGTTAAACGTAGCACTGACAAGAGCAAAAAGAGGTCTAATTGTTGTCGGAGACCCCGAGACATTAAGATTCGACGGAGAATGGAGGAAATGGCTCGATCACATAAGGAGTAAAAAGCTTGAGGCTTGGCATCTACTGGGAACTGCCTGAGGGATTGCATGACAAATCACGATTCTCCTATCGCGATACAAAAAGGGGGCAATCTAGCTAAAGCTATAGTTGCAGAAAGAGATGGGCATTGGTCCTTGCCAGATGGTGCAATATTATCATCAGGATTAAGGAGGGTTGCTTCTTTTTCCGTTGATGTGGTAATTGTTACAACTTTGTTGATGGTTCTTACTGGATCGATGATTCGGAATGCCTGGAACGTAACTATGTGGACATCAAGTGAGTTTCACCATTCACTAGCCTATGCTTTGGTTCTATTGGCCAGTCATTGGTTATACTGGAGAGTAACTGGTGTAATCTTCTCAAGATCCTTGGGGCAGAGGATGTTTGGAATTGCAATAGTTTGCGAGGACGGTTCCGGAGTTACTAGCAAGATGTGGGATTTGCGGGCTATAGGTAAATTGATCTATTTGATTCCAGTTGTCAACATTTGTATCGGTGCATATGAGCTTGCCAGAATATCCCAAAGACATACCCACCAATCAAACTTGGATCTAAAAGTTGGGACTATAGTAGCACACACGAGCTCTCTACCTCCAGCAAGTCGTCGAAATATCAAGTAGGTGTAGGTGTGGAAGAAGTGGCTGCTAGCATAGAATTGGGGCATTGCATAGTCTACCCAACCTCCACCCAACCGGCACTTGGTTGTATTCCAATGACTTCGGCTTTAGACACTTTGTTCAGAATAAAAAGGCGTCCTGCGGGAATGCCAGTCAGCATAGGTGTTGCTAGTCTTGCTCAAGCAGAGAAACTGGTTGAAATCCCCGAAGATCTGCCATTAATTATTGAGGAGTTTCCAGATGGATCGCTGACGATTATTCTGAAGGCAAAGGAGAGAATGGATGAGAGGCTTGGTGGGAAATTTGTTGCTATTAGGATAGTTTCGCATCCAATTGCAAGAGACTTGATTTCCATTACTGGTCCTTTGACTGCAACTAGTGCAAACCATAGTGGTGAACCGGTTGTCAGAGACTGTTTGCAAGCTGCAAAAATCCTAACCACTCCAGAAAATCCGGTAATTGGGATTGGTGGCAAATGTGATGGTGGAGAACCCAGTACCTTGATATCATGGCACACTGCCTGTGAATCATCTGGGCGGCGGAGTATAGAGGTAATCAGAGAGGGTAAAGTAAGTTCTGGAGAGATTTATTCATGGTGGCAGAAGAGGACTTGAAGCAGTGGAGGGACGCTGGTCATGTCGCTAGGAGGACTGTTGAGGGCATTAAGGGGGAGATAGTTGCTGGGAAACCCTGGGTTGACGTGATTGATTCAGCTGAAAGATTCATTCGAAGACACGGCGGGCAGGCTGCTTTTCCAGTGACGATATGCGTCAATGACATCGCCGCACACTTTACATCAAACACAGAACTAAGCCCCCCTGAAGGTTTCGAAGGTGAGATGGTTTTCAATAAAGGAGATCTGGTTAAACTAGATGTGGGTGTCCATATAAAAGGGGCACTGGGTGATAACGCACTCACGATAGAAGTTGGTAATGGAGGAAATCACACCGAGCAAATCAAGGCTGCCAAGGAAGCAAGAGATGCTTCAATTGAGAAAATGCATCCGGGAACGCCTTGGCACCAGATCGGCCAAGCGGCCGAACAGGTTGCAAGGGATGCCGGATTTGAGCCCATCAGCAACCTTTGCGGCCATCAGATGGAACGATGGAACTTGCACTCTGGGCTTTCAATCCCAATGTTTGCCTGTGGATCGAGCAATCCCTCATTCAAGGGAGAAGTCGAAATCGGAGGCGTTTACGCAGTTGAGCCATTCAACACAACTGGGAAATCGGGTAAGATCGAGAATATCCCCCCCTTGGGTTCATCAAATATATTCAGGGTGACTGGTGATGTAAAGATAAGAAAGGCATTATCAAAGGGCAAACTGAAGCCACTTGGTGCCACGATGGCCAGGTATATTGAAGAGCGATACAATACATTGCCATTTGCAGAGAGATGGGCATTCAATCTACTTTCCAAGCCATTCCCAGATGAAGATGATGAGTCACTAAGAAGGAAGTGGAGGGCTTTGATTAAAAAGCTCAATTCAATCAGATTTTTGGAGCAATACCACGCTCTTAGAGATGTTGATGGTGGCTCAGTGGGTCAGTTTGAGCATACTGTTTTCATCACAGAGGGTGGTCCAGAGATACTTACCGTTGAATGAAAATTTCACTTCTACATATTTGACTGATAGAAATTGCCGTTCACAACGATTAACTAGCTCCTACCCTCTGATGATACCGTACAGGACGAAAGGTTCTCGCTGAGTGCATCCCATCCCCTCGCTATTATCTCTCGCCCTGTACACCCAAATGAAGCAGCTGATGCTATATTTACCATAAACTGCCTAGTTGGAAACGAGTTTGCGTTCACTCTTGGCTTCACCGTAAATTGTAACCGAAACTATTGCCCCCAATATCAGAAACATTCCTGCTGATTGTTGGATGGAGGGGTTTTCATCTAGAATGAGTAATCCCCAAATTATTGTTAGCACTGGTTGAAGAAGAACTGCAAATGAAGTATGGGCGCCTGGCAATCTTGGGAGAGCGTATGTGATTGCAATCCATCCAGCAACTTGGCAAGATAGTGCAAGCAGTAATAGCCAAACATGTCCAGGCCAAAAGAACTGGAAATCTATCGGTTCGATTTCGAGGTGGTCGAGGGGGATTGTACCTAAAATAAGAAGTCCGATGGTCGCCCCCAGGGTAGCATCTAGTTGCAAATTTGGAGATGGGGCCTTCAGTCTGTTTGAATACCTGTAAACGATTAGGAAAGATGAGTAGAAGAAGGCCGCTATAACTCCCCCAATTACTCCCTTTACTGGATCTTGGCCATATGGCTCATTATCCCAAATCCCAGAAATTAATACTAGGCCGAGCATTACCATTGGCAATGCAAAAAGGATGGATTTGTTTGGCCTCTCCCCAAATAGTTTCCAGCTCACTAGTGTAACAATTATCACCTGCGAATTTCCAATCATGGTGGCTATTCCTGTTCCAACATAATCAATTGCGGAGTGATAACCAAGGAAATCAATTGCTAATAATAGTCCTGCGGCAAAGGCCATAGATCTAGATTTTCTGTCTCGGAAGTCCTGTTTTCTGTAAGAAAAAGCGATCATTGCTAGGAAGGGAATGGCATATGCCATCCGAAAAAAGGCGCCAGTCAGAGGATTGGTCTCAGATAGACTGTACAACAGTGGGGCGAATGAAATCGTAACGGCACCGGACAATGCGATGGCCATTGTCTTGCGGTCTTCATGGACCGAGGGCATTACGAAGCCTCACTCTGTGGCACTTTCTGATAGCATATTTTGCAGTTCGCCACTCTGGAACATCTCAAGAGCTATGTCAGATCCGCCAATCAGTTCTCCATGGACAAAGACCTGTGGCATTGTTGGGAAATCGGACCAAGCGCAAACTGATGGGATCGCCCGAGGATCTGCCAACACATTGACACTGGCAAAGGGTTCGTCTAATTGCTGCAGAACCATTGCGGCCCTATTGCTAAAACCGCACATTGGTTGTTGGGGAGTCCCTTTCATAAACAAAACTAATCTGTTTGATTCTACTATCTCTTGCAATTCTTCTGGGGTCCAATTGAATTCAGACATTCTTTCACTCCTCATCCGGTCTGCGAATGTGCACTCCAAAGAACTCTACCTCTTGACCATGGGGGTCAAACTCAGTCTTTCCGGCTGATTTGGCCTGCTCAGGAGTCATGCATTTTAGATCAAGCGCGTGAACTGTGTTAGAGGCTATGTGAGGTTTGAAGTGATTCAAAATGGGTTTTTGGCGTTGTAATGGCCTAACCCCTTCAAAGCTTGCTGAAATCACTCTAACATGAAAATGATCGCCACTACCATGTAAATCAGTAACCTGGACATCTGCGTCTGGAACAATCCGCTGTACTTGATCGATTATCCACTGCTCGCTGGCCACGGGCTTTGGTTGAGGTACTGATTATTGAATATGTTCAACTAGCACCTTCGAGGGATTTATTGATTAAAGCAAGGTTCTCGGCTATAGTTCCACTTTCATTGATGAGTCCAGACCCGACGACAGCTATGTCAATTCCCCAGTTAGCAACCAAGTGCGCATTTTGATCCTTAATCCCTCCATCGATCATCAATTTGGTTTCCCTCCCTCCGGTGGAAACCTGCAAGTCTATTGCAGATCGCAGTTCTTTGACCTTATCTTCTACCTCAGGAATAAACGATTGCCCGCCCTTTCCTGGAACGACAGACATCACGAGGACCAAGTCTAATTCATGCAATATCTCCATCACTCCGTCTACTGGGGTTGAGGGGTTTATTACGCATCCAGCTTGGACACCAGCACGGTGAAGTCGAGAAATTAGAGAAGGGAAGTCATCTACCGCTTCCAAATGAGCCATGACCATATCGACTCCAGCCTCAACATATTGTTCCCACGTTTCCTCAGCATTTGTGATCATCAGATGACAGTCGATGAAAATGTCAGATCCTAGCCTTTCACGGACTGACTTGATTAGCGCTGGACCAAAGGTAATGGTTCTGTTGACAACCCAGTTGCCATCCATTACATCCATGTGAATCCAATTAATTCCTGCCTCAACAGCCTCGTCGAGTTTCTCTCCAAGGCTACAGAAGTCAGCTGTTAAGATGCTTGGTGTAATTTCCATACCTTTCTCACTCTTCGGAGCGGGGAGAGGTTCTCAATCCCTTGCATGTGAAAAAGGATTTCAAAGCACATGTTCATAGAGTGGGTATTGCCCGAGACAATACTGGTGATGAATTGGGTAAGGTTGTAGACGCAAGTGATTCTGACTTTGACATAGTTACGAAGAATGATGAATGGGTTCTTGTTGATTTCTGGGCTCCATGGTGCGGACCCTGTAGAATGGTTGGCCCCATTTTATCGCAGATTGCTGGAGAGAGAGAGATTACCATAGCCAAGGTAAATACGGATGTCAATCCTATGACTTCTGGCAAATATGGAATTCGTGGCATTCCTGCATTACTGCTATTCAGGGATGGGGAGCTGGTGGATAGAGTGACAGGCGCCAGACCAAAGGCAGAGATGAATTCTTGGCTGGATAGGCATATGGCATGACGGGGTAAGCTCACATCCCGCCGCAACATATGTCTCTAGGTTCGGACTCGGGTTGCCATGGACACCTATGGTGAATTGCTTGAAAGGCTGAAAGACATAGACGTGATTCAACAAATTGGGGGTTTAGTTAGTTGGGATCAGGAGGTTCTGATGCCACCGAAGGCAGCTGAACTGAGATCTGAACATTTAGCTTGGATTTCCAAGACCGGTCATGATAGACTGGTAGAGCCAAGGATAGGGGAATTGTTGTCGGAGTTAGAGAAAGAAGAAGTGGTTGATGATGTACGGTTAGCGAACATCAGGCTTGCTAGAGAATCATTCGACAGAGCGACGAAGCTTCCATCGGAGTTTGTCGAGGAGATGGCGAAGCATCGCTCGCGGGCTCAATTTTCTTGGGCCGAAGCTCGTGCAAAGGACGATTTCTCGATTTTCAGGGACGATTTGGCAAAGGCGATCGACATGGCCCGTAAGAAGGCAGACTATCTTGGATATGAAGAGCTTCGATATGATGCATTGTTGGATCTCTACGAAACTGGGCTAACTGTTTCTAGAGTCGATCCACTCTTTGTAGGACTGAGAAAAGAGGTGGTTCCTTTGATTGGAGATATATCGGAAAATTGTGAACGTCCTGACATGTCATGGGTTGAGGGGGCAGCATGGCCACAGCAGGCCCAGGAGTCGTTGAGTCAAAGTGTAGCTGAAGCGATTGGTTTTGACTTCGATGCAGGAAGGAGGGATGCATCGACCCACCCGTTTTGTGGTGGACCGAATCCCGATGATGTGAGGTGGACCACTCGATACAATGAGTCTGATCCCTTCGGTTCCCTTTATGGTTCAATGCATGAGACTGGTCATGGGACCTACGAACAAGGCAGACGTAGGGACTTGGACTTCCAACCAGCTGGACAGGCCAATGGACTAGGTGTTCATGAAAGTCAGAGTAGACTGTGGGAAAACCAAGTTGGGAGATCAAGAGAGTTCTGTGAGTGGGTTCTTCCCCTTTGGCAGAAGAGCTTCCCGGACAACATGGAAGGGGTGAGCTCGGAGCAATTATGGAAAGCGGTGAATCTTGTTGAACCTAGTCTGATTAGAGTAGAGGCGGATGAGGCGACCTACAATCTACATATTATGATCAGATACGAGATTGAAAAACGACTAATTGGGGGGGATTTGGAGGTTGACGACCTCCCTGATGCTTGGGATAGCATGTATGATGAATTCCTGGGAATCAAATCCCCAAACAGATCTCTGGGAGTTTTGCAGGACATTCATTGGTCAATGGGGGCATTTGGTTACTTCCCAACATACACACTCGGGAACCTCTATGCAGCTCAATTGCTTGAGGCTGCAAGAGAGGAGCTTACGAATCACGACGAACAGATTAGGAAGGGGGAGTTTAGTCCATTGCTATCGTGGATGCGGAGGAACGTGCACCAAAGGGGGAGTATTCTGAAACCTGCTGAACTTATTGAGAAGGCAACTGGTCGATCGCCTTCACCTGGTGCCTTTAACGAATACTTGAGTGCAAAATTGCAGCGTCTCTATGATCTATGAGTGATTTGTAAGGGACTTCGAAATATTTAGTGGCTGTGGGATATCATGGACAATGCGAAACTAGAGGACTTTGCATCCTTGATTCGAAGCGTTGGGAGTGAATGTACGCTACTGACGATTTGCGAGGGAATGCTGATTGCTGGATCTCGAGATGGGAGTATTGTCTGTTGGGACATCAAAGAAGGAGAGGAAGTTTGGAAAATTTCTGTAGATGGGCCTTGCATTTCCTGCGATACGAATGATAAGTCTCTTTTCTTTACTGAATCCGACAAGATTCACTCAATTGATTTGAAAACTGGGGAGATGGTCTGGAGCATAGATATTGAAGGATCAGGTGACCTGATCAGCCTATCTGGGGGATTGTTGTGGGTCACTTCTTCTGTTTACAACTTTGAGCTTCAAGACTACGTAGAGGGCACTGTCTGGAGAATCGGTATTGAAGGTACAATTTCTGGAAAATGGGAAATAGATGGCAGAGCTTGGTCTCTGACTTCTTGGCAAGAATGCGCGACTATGGGCCTCAGTAGACCTAGGTGTGGCCTCGCCGTTATCTCAAAAGACAAGGATTTGACATATCAAAATCTTGAGAATTTGAGTCCTGTTACTGTTGGGAAGGTTGCCGAAAGTGGTTCCATCTTTCTGGGCCATAGCAATGGAGGAGTCAGTGAGATCTCGGAGAGTGGCTCCTCCAATTATGCCTTTGGATCTTCGACAGTCAGGGCCATAGAGGAAAAGGAGGGTTTGGTTGTTGGAATGGATTCAGGTGCGATAATTGCTAAGAATGGAACTGGCTCCTGGGAAGTAATGACAGTAGGAAGTGTAGATTGGATCTCAATCGGACCCTCTTCCGGAGAGGAGGAGTGGCTCTGGACGTCTTCTTGGTCTGTAGACTCTGTTGTGTCGCTCATTGAAATTTCAAGTGGTTCAATAGAATTAGAATTGAGTCATCAGCATAGAGTTGGGGTTTGTTATAGTTCCAATGATTTGATTGCTCTCGGCGATTCTTTGGGTGGGGTTTTCCTTTTCGAGAAGGATGTTCTTTCTCGCAGGATTGGACGAGCTCAGGAAATCGGTTCAAGAACGGAAAATGATGCGCTGCTAAGAAGGAAGATCAGGAACCTTCGCCGGTGAGATTTTGCAGTGGAAATACTCTGTCTCAGACCCTTATTTCCAGTGAACTGAGCTATATTTCGCGAAATGTTTATGTGCCGGTCACGACCCTGTGTTTTTTGCCGCTCCGGGGGAGTGGTGTGAGGGCGCTTCGGCGCGACTCGCGGGCCACAAAACCGAACCCCGAAACCGGGGTGGTAGAACCGAGATTCGAAAGGAGATCGGGGAAGAGCTGGAACGTCTGTGGACGGGAAGGCAACAGCGACGAAATCGGAGGAACCGGACGCAAGAAAGGGGAGAGCGAGAGAGGAGTTGAAGAGGTACACGCGCGTAGGGGAAAGAGAATGAACCTGGGTCGCGGAAAAGTGGGGAACGATGTGGAGAGAACCGGACGCAAGGAAGGGGAAGGAAACTGAGGGAAACACTTGGGCAACAAGGGCGGGGAGACCCGTGGAGAAGCCCGTATCGGATCGTGGAAGGGGAATGCCGAGAGGCGGGACCAGAAGCGGAGACGGCGAAAGAGAGGGAGATTTCTCAAGAGTCGGAAAACGACAAAGGAAGAGCATGAAGTTCCGGAGTCTTCTACCCGGGGGAACCCGGGCCTTCGGGCCCGGGCGACACCCGGACCCTGCGGAGTTAACAGGGGGGGATGCTCCCCCATGTGCAGAACCTCCTGTTGCTCCCACTTGTGAATTCGGCCCTTATTTTCTTTCCAGTTACATGCGGAGTTGATTCATGCACTGGGCCCAATCATATTCTCTGGCCTGACCCATTCGTCGAATTGCTCATCCGTTAGCATATCCAGCTGAATGGCACTCTGCCTCAGAGTTAGTCCATTCTCGTGGGCGTTCTTGGCGATCTTAGCCGCGTTTTCGTACCCAATGTGGGGGTTAAGAGCGGTGACGAGCATTAGTGAATTATCAAGGTGCTCTGAAATCTTGTCCTCGTTAGCCTCCAAGCCTGAGACGCACTTGTCGGAGAACGAGGCGCAGGTATCAGAAATCAGTCTCACGCTGTGAAGGAAGTTGTGGATCATCATCGGTTTGAAGACATTTAGCTCGAAGTTGCCCTGGCTGCCCCCCATGGAAATCGCCGTATGATTACCGATAACCTGGCAGCAAACCATTGTCATTGCCTCTGACTGGGTTGGGTTCACCTTCCCAGGCATTATGCTGGAACCGGGTTCGTTTGCAGGAAGAGCAAGTTCCCCGAACCCACATCTAGGACCAGAGCCTAACCATCTGATGTCGTTGGCTATCTTCATGAGTGAAACTGCGAGGGTGTTTAGGGAACCGGAAGCAGCGACAATCGCATCGTGAGCAGCAAGCTGGGCGAACTTGTTCTCCGCACTGACGAAAGGAAGGTCTGTCTTTTCTGCAATGCTCTCTGCTACCATGCTAGCGAATTCTGGGTGTGTGTTTAGACCGGTTCCCACGGCGGTTCCTCCGAGAGCCAGTTCGAATAAATCTACCAATGATGCCTGTATTCGAACAAGGTCTGCATCAAGCATAGAGACGTAGGCCCCGAATTCCTGCTCAAGGGTTAGTGGTACAGCATCCATCAGATGGGTTCGCCCAATCTTGACTATGCCAGAGAATTCTACTGACTTCGCCGAGAGAGCGGAACGCAGCTTCTGAATTGCTGGGATAAGCGTATGCTGAACCTCCTCAGCTGCGGCAATGTGCATCGCAGTGGGAAACGTATCGTTGCTTGACTGGGCCCTGTTCACATGATCATTCGGATGAACGGGCGTCTTGCTGCCCAGTTTGCCTCCGGCCATCTCAATTGCTCTGTTAGCAATCACCTCATTGGCATTCATGTTCGTCTGTGTGCCTGATCCAGTCTGCCAAATTCTGAGGGGAAAATGGTCGTCGAGAGTTCCAGAGATAACCTCGTCACATGCCTTAGAGATTAGGTTCCCTATCTCCTCATCAAGGCCCCCGAGCTCCACGTTCGTCTCTGAGGCAGACTGCTTCAGAATTCCGAAAGCTCGAATAATCGATCTGGGCATCAAATCATCACCAATATCGAAGTTGATCAGGGATCTAGCAGTCTGCGCACCGAAGTATCTCTCTGCAGGGACCTCGATCTCCCCCATTGTGTCCTTCTCTGTCCTCACTTCTCCTTTCGAGGCCATTGGATTCCTTGGTTCGGGAGGGGTAGCAGAACTTTGTGAGGCCCGCTTACCTGAGAGAGAGTTCTCGATCATCTTTGATATTGTAGCCGACCTGCCACCCCCCCGACCCTTTCCTACTCTCGCGTCCAGCCTCTTGGCTAGATTCTCTGGTATGCTCACTGTGATGATCCTGCGGTCCCCCGCACGGTGCTTCGCCATACTACTACTATTAATTAGTTATTAATAAATATTATCAATTAGGTCCTCATACCCTTTCGACCTTGATTATCTTCTGTGGGGTTTGAGGCCTGTCACCGGGAACTGTGGTGGTTGATTCAATTGCCCTAACTACTTCCATTCCCTTTGCAACCTCACCGAATACCGCATGGTTGCCATCGAGCCATGGAGTAGGAATTGTGGTTAGAAAGAACTGGGATCCTCCAGAGTTTGGGCCACTGTTAGCCATTGAGAATATCCCGGGCTTGTCGTGCTTCTTGGCCAATGCTGATTCCTCGCAATTAATTTTCCATCCTGGGCCCCCTGTTCCAGCCCTGCCGTTTTGGGGGTCTCTGGAATGCGGGCATCCTCCTTGAATCATGAAATCCTTGATGACCCTATGAAAGTGTAATCCGTCATAGAACCCATCATCGACGAGTTTTAGGAAATTACCCGTAGTCTCTGGGCAATCGCCCGTGTAGAGCTCGATGTCAATCTCTCCTGCGCTTGTTGTCATCCTAACATATGTCATGGGTGCAGGATGAAGCCCAAGTTCAATATGGTATGCTTTGGAAGTTTTCCTATGCAACAGTAGAGCCAAGAAGAGTTCCCTCTGGTAGTTCTAGGAGTCTGACGGATCCATCTGGATCAAGAGCCCCTAGAACGAGGAACTGGGATACAAAGCCAGTGGGGAGTGTCTTCTCTCCAAGGTTGATTGCCGCAACAACATGTCTGCCAATCAGTTGTGCCCTAGAATAATTTGTTATCTGGGCTGAGCTCCAAAGCTTACCGATTACGGGTCCAAAATCAACTCTAATCTTGTATGAAGGTTTGCGCATTTCTGGGAATTCTTCAACTTCCACTACAATTCCTGTCCTCATGTCGACAGAGAAGAATTCACCTGCACCGATGTACTCCTTCCTCTCCAACTTAATTGGATGATAAGGTTCGGAAACGGTGTTAATCTCATGTTGTCCGATCCTATCACCCCGTAATCTGGGATTTCTTGGTCAGTGGTAACAATGGGATACCGGAATCTTCGAATGCTTCGGCGCCGCCTTCTTCTCTGTCTAGGATTGTTATGCAAGCAACAACTTGGCAACCCATTTCAGATAGGGTATTTGCAGCCTTCAATGCCGACCCACCGGTCGTGGTCACATCCTCTAGAAGGACTACTCGGTCTCCTGATTTGAGGCTGGACCCCTCGATTCCAGGTGGATTGCCGGTTTTTCTACCTCCTCGACCTTTTGGTTCCTTACGTACAATAAAGCCACGAAGATCTGATCCCCTGCTAGTCTTTGCTATGGCAATCCCAGTCATAGGCACTGCCCCAAGTTCGAGGCCGCCAACGGCATCGACATTGCCCAATCCTGACAACTCACGATGAATTAGTATTCCAAGCAGATGGGCACACTCTGGATTCATCATTACTGGCTTCATATCGAAGAAATGGCTACTGGTTCTTCCACTTGCTAGAGTAAATTGCTCATCCTCGGAGTGAAGATAAGCCAAATCTTGGATCATTATAATGAGTTTTTCCCTTGCTTCCTCGGCTGAAATCGATGTCATCTCTCTAACTTGGCCACAAGTGAATCGAATGAAGATTACCTTTGTATGAATGGAAAAAACTCATTTTTTCGGTCAATGTTCTTGAACGGTCTCGTTCGATGGATGTATATCGACTGGTGGGGACGCATGACAAGTGGATCATACAAGGCAGCTATGGATGAAGAGCGTCTTGAGCGCGAGCACAAAGAATACCAAAGGAGGCTCGATGAAAAAATTGAGGAGGCTTATGTGGTCGCCAAAGAGGCGAAGTCAAAGAGGCTTGACTTCTCTGAAACTGTTGAAATCCCTAGGGCGGCAGACTTAGCTAGCAGAACTGAGAAACTCTTGGAATTCCCATATCTGTATCCTAATCCTGAGGATAAGAGCCAAGAACCAATGAAGATTGAAGAGATTCTCCGCGAACTATTGGAGAGTAATGATCGTGAAACTGCTGCAATAATGATCTCTAGATCTGTGACGAACAAGATGTTTTCAGTGACTGGGGATAAACGTAGGTCCATTGACTCAGGACTGAGGGTTGGTCTCGCGGTTCTGACTGAGGCGGTTCTAGTTGCCCCATTGGATGGAATAGGAGAAGTTCGGATATTGAACAATGTTGACGGTTCTGAGTTCTTATCAATTGACTTCTGTGGACCGATAAGGGCAGCAGGTGGAACTGCTCAAGCCATGGGAGTGTTGATCGGAGATATCCTCAGGAGGGAGATGGGGATAGGTCGATACATTCCAACTAAACCAGAAGTAGAGAGGGTCAAGGAGGAATTTGGGCTCTATAGGATGAATCTGCAATACAAACCGCCGCCTGAGGAAACCGAGATAATTGTCAATGCCTGTCCTGTGATGATCAATGGAGAAGAAACAGAGAGGATGGAATGTGCTGGATACAAAGAAGTCAGGAACGTAGTGAGTGAGAATGGATCCTTTCGGACAAGGGTTCGAGGAGGTGTCATGCTAGTTATCGGAGAGGGATTGTGTCTGAAGGCTCCAAAGATTCAGACACACACAGAAAGACTCGAAGTGCCCGGTTGGGAGTTCATATCTCAATTTGCAGAGAAAGGGAAGACGCCTGAATCAAAGACCAGTGCTTTCGGGCGAAGAATTATTCCAAAAGAGGAGCGTTACATGGGCGATATTATTGCTGGAAGGCCGGTTTTTGGAGAGCCAAGAGAGCCCGGTGGATTTAGGCTTAGGTACGGAAGAAGCCGAGCAACTGGATTGGCTGCAGCTGGGTTAAACCCGATCACAATGGAGGCTATGGGGGGTTTCTTATCAGTCGGCACTCAAATGAAAATTGAAGGCCCCGGTAAGGCGTGTGCAGTAACTCCTTGTGCTGATATAGATGGTCCGACTATACTATTGGAAGATGGCGCTTTCGTGAGAATCGAGAATGAGGAGCAATGGATAAATTGTCGGGAGCAACTTTTGTCTATCTGGGATTCTGGAGAGATTCTACTTGGTTTTGGAGAGTTCCTAGAGAATAACAAAAGGCTGATTCCTTCTTCTTATTCTATTGACTGGTGGGCCGTTGATATTGCAGAGTCGCTCGATTCTCATGAAAAAGTAGAGAGTTTTGCCGGGCTTATCGGACTCTCAAGAGATGAGCTTCCCCCGGGAATCCCATTCAATGGAGCAATTAACAGAGGGGGGGAGGATCCACTGGATAGATCTTGGAGGCATAGGGATTGGATTGCCTGCATTCGTTCAATGGATTTGGATTGGGAGCAAATCAAATCTATTTCTGAGAATTATGGAACTGCTGTTCCTCCTCCTTGGAACCTCTGGTGGTCGGATCTTCCCATCCAATTCATACCCATCATGGTTGACTCGCTGAAGTCAAATGGGTCTATTGATAATGATTCATTGAAGATTAGCGATTCCATAGGGGGATGGCCATTCAACTTTACTGATGAAGAACTCGGGATTGGCAGACCAGTGATTGGGGAATGGCCCAGATGGACGGAAGTCTGGAGGCATGGAGTGGTAAAATCAACATTGATGTTATTGGGCTTAGAGCATTTCCATGAGGGTTCTGATATTCTAATCCCTAGATATTGGGAAGGTCTGCTTGATGGCTTTGGTCTAGAAAGCAAGAACGGGTTGATTGATGTCAGGAGTGAGGTTGGGCCGCACGTTGACGAGTTCCTGCAAAGGGTTAGTAATTCACTGGAGCTGCTCCCAAAAGGGGAGTTCATTGAGGAGGAAATGACAAAACATCAATGGAAGGCCAGAGCGATTGTCGACGATTACCTAGCAGATCGGTCGCTCCAGATAGTCAGAACAGTTTCTGATATTAGATGGGAAGATGCGGTGCCCAGTAGAATTGGCGCTCGGATGGGTAGACCTGAGAAAGCGGGAGTTAGGGAGATGAAGCCCCTTGTACACTCGATCTATCCTATCGGAGATAATGGTGGGCCCCAAAGGCTGCTATCGCAAGCATCATCGAGAGGTGTGATCAGAGTGATTATGGGACCTAGAGTTTGTCAGACTTGTGGTCGTGAAACACCACACCTAATTTGCCACCACCGTCCAGACCGAAGCAACCCTGAGGAATGCGGTGGTGTGACGGTTCCCTCGACAAAAAAGAGGAAAGGGGCAAGAAGGAGGGGCGAACGTACTGCTGTGGAGCTCGATCGGATCATGGAGGTCAAAAGGAGGCGTCTAGATCTGGACCAGTTGCCACAGAAGATCAAGGCGGTGAAACTACTAATGTCCGAGAATCAAACTCCTGAACCATTGGAAAAGGGAATCCTAAGGGCTAAACATGGCGTTTCCGTATTCAGAGATGGAACCTCTAGATTTGACATGAGTGATGTTCCTGTTACTCACTTTAGGCCGTCAGAGATTGGGACACCATGGAAGAAGTTGGTTGATCTGGGATACACTCATGACTTCAGAGGAGTTGAAGTTCGGTCGAATGAGCAAGTTATTGAACTGATGCCGCAGGATTTCGTCCCCTCTCGGCTAGCCGGTGGACATTTGCTCTCTACGTGCTCATTTGTGGATGAGCTCTTAGAGAGGCACTATTGCATGGGGCCTTTCTATAAAGTAGAGAAATTGGATGATCTTATTGGTCACGTGGCCATTGGTCTTGCCCCTCATACATCCGGAGGTGTGGCCTGCCGGATAATTGGATGGACTTCGGCCTCCGCTGGTTATGCACATCCGCTTTTTCATGCAGCAAAAAGGAGGAACTGTGACGGGGATGAGGATAGTATAATGATGCTGATGGATGGCCTACTTAACTTCACCAAGGAAATCCTTCCCGATGGTAGGGGTGGGAGAATGGATGCGCCATTGGTCCTAACTACCAGATTGAACCCAAGTGAGATTGACAAAGAGGCTCTAAATGTCGATTGTTCTTGGAGTTACTCAAGGAGTTTTTACGAATCTACATTGCTTCATCCTCATCCCAGAGAAATTAGGAAAATGGTGGACCTCGTCGAAGATCGACTTGGCACAATAGGTGATCTAAGAGGGTATGGCTGGACCCATGAGTCTGGTCCCCTTGATTCTGGTCCTGTGAATTCTTCGTACAAGACTCTGATAACAATGAAAGATAAGCTCGATGGTCAACTGGACTTAGGAAGAATTCTGAGGTCAGTCAGAGTGGAGAGGGTCGCAAAGCAGGTCATTGAATCCCACTTCCTCCCGGATATGAGGGGGAATCTGATGGCATTCACAAGGCAGAAGACTCGATGTGTGAAGTGTGGTGCGAAGTACAGGAGGATTCCGCTGGCCGGAAAATGCATAGAAACGGGATCTCGTTCTTCCTCAATATCGATTAGCGTTGGGGATTCTAGCAGCTCAATGTGTGGTGGAAACGTTGTACAAACTGTTTCAGAAGGTGCAGTTAGGAAGTACATCCAAGTTACAAAGGATGTGATCGAACAATATGGGGTCGACGACTACACACGACAGAGGGTCGAATGGATGTCATCAAGTGTTGATTCGCTATTCAACAATGACTCAGTCACAGTAATGACCATTGAGGATTTTGTCTGAGTTAATTTAGTATTATTGCCAGTGGGTCTCCGAACAGCACAAGTGGGATGATGGCTACGAAAAGATATGCAATGAAAGGATGTTTGGAGGCAACCCACGCGTATTCAACTCCATGTTCTTCTAGCTCTGCAATTCTTGCTGACAATTCCCCTGGGCTTGATGAATTCCTACTAGGCAGAATCCTATTGGAGATCGTAGTATCGGACCCATCAACCGATCTCAAGATCTCCGTAAGTATCCATACTGGTTTCTCGCCGATATCACGTAATGGTTTCTTGGTGGCATGCCAAGCCATTTTCATATCCGATAATGACTCTATTTTTCCATTGATAGCGTTCTGAATCATCAATATTGGAGGTGCGATAATGAATGCCGCGGATGCCCACAGGAAAATCACGAAAGTTGGGGGCAGTCCGGAGGTGGGGGCTGATTCGTAGACTAGTGGAGGGGGCAAGAATTTCCACGATGGCATCAATACGGTTAGCAGGATCAGTGCCTTCACATCGGCACCACCTTGTATTACTCCCACATGCCAGGAGGAAAGTAGGATCAGGATTACTAGAATGGCCGAAAGCAAGGTCCACCAGAGTGTCTTGTGTTCATCTTCATCTCCAAGAATGAGGTTGAGAAAATCAACTTCAATATTCTGGTAAGCGCCAACAAATAAGCCCAATAGGCCTGTCACTAGCAGTATGGCCAATAATTTCTCATGGTTATTCCATGAGGAGTAATTTCTATAATTGGGCGGACTAAAGATGGAAAGTGATGCTGCGGCTATCAGAGACAGAACCATAAAATAATTGGAAAAGGTTGTTTCCATTAACGCCAAGTCAGCCACTAGGAGAGCTGAGACAGGTATTGAAAAAACCAGCCAGTGCCTATCCCTCACCATAAGGGACGAGTAATCTGAGTAAGCAGCCAATGAAAGGCATATCACGAGTGTTAGGACCCTGAGCCAAGGTAGCGCGGTGGCAACATCCATGCACCTAGGCTTGTATCGTCGGACATCAAGGCTTCCTTGAGTTAAGCTGCGCCCTGGAACAATCCTACGGACTGGTTTAGTATCCACGCGCTTGCTAGGTTGCAAATTCCAGCAATCCACATCATCTGAATCATCTGCCCTAGAACCAGAGTGGTGCCTCCCCCTCTAATCCTAGCTGTGATTAGCCCCAGCATGACAATGGTAACTATCACGATTGCTGACCCCATGAACTGGAAAAGGGTGATGTTGTCCTCAACACCTGTGGTCTCTGTAAGGACCGGGAGCGCTATTCCCACACCACTGGAAGCGGTGCCAGCTTGCCCGCTTTCGTCCAACAGGCCTTGCGCTACCTCAGCAATTGTCTCACCAAGACCAGAGATGATTGATGTCGTGATATTCAAAGCAACGATCATTGCAATCAGAAGGCCGTATGAGACGCTGCGCATCACGCTTGCTGAGATCTGACGTCTCTGGCGAAGTCCCAGAAGAGTCGTGGTGCTCTGTGAAACAAGGTCGCCTACCAGGCCTGCCTCGCCTGTAGAGGATGATCCCTCGATGAAGACCCTGGTAAATCGGGAAACTAGCATCGAGTTATTATCAGCGGCGAACCAATTCCAAGAGTAGTCGCTGTCTATTCGCATGGAAAGGCGCTTCTCGAGGTTAGCAATTGATTCATCGAGTGCGCCGAAGTCTATTCCCGAGAGTGCCTTGACCATGGCACTCGGCTCTTGGGCTCGGGCCTGCGCTGTGCCGCCGAACGCTCTGATGAATTCCGGAAAGGCCTCGTCCCTTCTTCTGACGCGAGCCTCCTCTTGTAGGGTTAGTAGGGCGGGTGCCATAAGGGGCGTTGCTAGAGCTGCGATTACCAAGAGTCCGATGTAATTCCAATTGCCGAAGAGCCAATCAGTCCCGTAGAAAATGAACATCCCAATCAGGAAGGTGAGTTCCACTGTACCCATTACTCCCGCAAAAATCCAAGATCGTCTCGTATCGACTGCCTGCTGCGTGTTAAATCCATGTTTGGCGAAGAGGTCCTCATCAGGTATTACTAGAGTGAAAAGATACCAGGCCCCGATCTGTAGTACAGCGAAGCCCACGCCCGCTAGTAGGACCCATCTTGATCTGATCAGCAGGTCAAGCCAGTCATCACTGGCGGTGCCGGTCTGGAACAGAATTAGGTGTAGACCAGTGACGACGAGGAGCAATAGCCCGGTTGTCGTGAGTGAAACGAAAGTCTCCCTAAGTGTGTCTAGTTGTTCTAGCCTAGCATCATAAATCGTTGTGAAGGCCTGCTCGAAGGTCTCCTGCTCGCTTTTGAAGAACTCCCCAATGGGCTGGCCCACCTCTACCGAGAAGGCCATCCTATCCAGAAAGTCGCTCCAGATATCAGATGGGCTCTGCTTCCCAACTATCCTTGCAGCCTCTGGCAGGTTTGTGTGCCACTTAGACACTAGGGTCTCTATGGCTTGAATCTCGTTGGCCAAGGCGCCATAGTCACCCATCTCTTTTAGAACGTCGAACATTCCTTTCTCCGCTGACTCTCCTAGTGAGAGAATGCCCATCCTAGTCATGAACATGTGCATATCCTGCTCAATCTGAACAGCCTCTGCTGAGACTTGAGAAATTGGGTAAAATATGGTAGCCGAGACTGTGAGAAGTGGGAATACCAGGATTAGGAAGAGGGCGGCCAAACCTGAGACAACACCGCTCACCGACCACCAAACAAACAATCCCGCGAGTAGGCCCAGAATAAAGGCAGGGAGTGAGAAAAAGAGCAGGTACCTAGTGAATGGCATCCCAAGCCGGAGAATCGCTATCTCCCATGTGCTGGCCTTCTGCTCCATAGTATCACCTAGTGATTAATGCCCGTCCAAGTCTCAATTGCGGAAGCAAACCTGTCCCAGCCCTCCTTGTAGTATATGTCCAGGAGATCGAAGACGTCGTCGAAGTGAGTCAGATCGCGATCGCACATTATCTGAATGGCTTCTGTTCTACGCTGAAGCTCGTCATAGATATCCCTCTTGCTCCTAAAGCCCATCCTAGGAGCAATCTTGTTTTCCAGCATGTCGGACTGGAACATACCTCTGAAGTAGACCTCATCGGCAACTGGGTCCCATTCGAACATGTTCCTTGTCAGTATTCCATCAGCTGTTTTATCAAATCCGATTACCTCGCTGACACCAGTAATCCTTCTCGCTATTCCCCCTCCAGGGGCCTCAACCACCTCTTGGAAAATCGCAAAGTTCAGATTGTCGAAGAACCTAGCTGGGACATTAATTGGGTCCCCAGTGAATCTCTGGATCAGCTTGACTATGTTAGATGCGTGGAATGTCCCTACCACTGGGTGACCTGTTTGCATGGCTTGGAACGCTATCGCCCCCTCAACCCCCCGAATCTCCCCTATGATGATGTATCTTGGACGGGATCTGAGAGCGGCCTTTAGCAGATCGAACATCTCCACTCTGGAGTCCTCGTTCTTTGAGTCTCTTGTAATCAGCCTCTGCCAGATTGTATGTGAGACCTTGACCTCTGGGGTATCCTCAGCGGTGTAGATCTTGACATTGTGATCGATGAATGGTAGGACCGCGTTTAGAGTGGTTGTCTTTCCAGAGGCTGTCTCACCGGAAACTAGCATCGACATTCCACTCTCCAAACCTAACCAGATGTAAGCAGCCATCTGTGCAGACAGCGTCTTCCATTTGATGAGTTGGATAATCGAAATTGTCTCCTCGGCGAACTTCCTAATTGTGAATGACGATCCTTGGATGGAGACGTCGTCACTGTAGATGATATTGATTCTCGAGCCGTCAAGTAAGGCACCGTCCACAATTGGCTTGCTGTCCGATACCGGCCTGCCGATTCTTTCTGACATCGATCGGAGGTATTTGGTCAGTATCTCCTGGTCCTTGAATGCGATGTTTGAAGTCAGCATTGGGAACACCTTGTGATCCATGTTAATCCTTGAGAGTCCGATTGAATGTATGTCCTCCAGCATCTCATCAGCGAGGAGGGTCTCCAAAGGCCCGTTGTTCACAAGGTCTCGAACTATGACGTACTTCAACCGGCCCAGTAACTCCTCACTGACCTTGATTTTTGCCTCGCCTAGTCCTAGCAGCTCCCTCGCTTGGTTGACAACAGGATTGGAAAGGAGGCTGGTGGTAGTGGTGGTAGTCATGCCCTCCACCATCTCGTGAATCATCTCAATGAACTCCTCGTCATTGTCGAATCTCTCCTTCTGGGGCGCATCCCTTAGCAGCCTCTCGACGATGTTGTCTCTGATTTCCTCCTCATCGCCCTCGATTGAAGGTTCGAGTCCGAACCAGTAGGTGTTGCCTGCGCCGTCCGCACCCTCTGGAGGCGTGTAGATGTGAGCGAAGCAGGGGGGTTTTGTTGCATAGATCAGATTTCTTGGGCTGACGCTTTTTGCGTCCCTATCGAGAGGACCGTAGTATATTGGCCTAGAGCCGTGCTTTGCCTCAAAGTCCTCCACCCACTCACGGACGTGGGGAAACTCTGCCATTAGGCCTCCTAGGTCGCCTGGCTCAATGCTAAACTCGGGTTTCTTTGGCCCTTCTTCATTGATGTCTTGTTCAGAAACCATTCAAAATCACTTCCTCATGCAACCGCCGTAATGTCCACAATGAAGCCCATCTCTGGCATCACCTTCCATCCTACCCGTTCCGTTACAGGGCCTGCGGCCCTTAGGAACCTAGTGACGCTGATAGTTCTGACTAATTGGCCCCCGACCACCGAAGTCAGCATGTCTAGGACCACCTCAGCGGAGTTCTTCATGTCCCTCAGAACGGCATCTCCCATTTCATCGGGATCGATCATGAGCATCAAAGTTCGACCCTCGGATGTGAACCTTCTAAGCTTGGTCAGTAGCTCCTTGCCCCTGATGTCCTCTGGCATGAGTTCGGATGCCCTGTCGATGATTACTACTTCAGCCTCCTTGGCAGGTTGGGTTTCTAGGATGTCTAACAGCGAAACCGGCTCTTCGGACGCCTCCGCTAGTACTCCGAAGCTGGAAATGAGGTGAAACTGGCCTTCATCTATTCTCTTGTCCATGAAGTAGCCTATGCTGGCTACTTGCTCTAGCCATCCACGTGTAGTCAGCTCGGTGGTGAACATTGCCACTCTGATGTCATTTGCAGTCATTCCAAACGACATTCGCTGTGCAATGATACTCTTGCCAGCGCCAATTCCTCCGCAAACCAGCATCAAAGCGCGATTGGGGATCGCAGTTCCCATGCTCTGCCCTAGGCTATCCTGAATGACTCCGAAATCGAAGTTGTCTTCATTATCCGCCAAGGACTCTGACCTCCTTGGTGAGTGTATGTGACCCGGAATACTCAGTTGAGTCTGAGCTCACTGAGAACGTGAGCATCAGATCGTTGCTGCCTGTGAAAATCAGAGCACCGGCTGGGTCCTCGATGGTGAACTTCTCAATTTGGCCGGGGAGCCAAAACGTGCTTGGTTGGGCGGCAGTGACTGACATACTAGTACCATTCAGGAATACGCCCACTGAGCTTTTGTCCAAGAAGGTGTCCCCTGAGTTCTGAATGTAAAGAGTAGCGTTGTGGTTCGCATTGTCCCATGAGATGTTCATGGGATCGTTGACCAGTGAGCCCCTAGTACGGACGTCCTCCATTCCATGCTTGCCTCGGTCATCGAGTACATCATCCATGTCGCTCCATGTCTCCAGGAGTAGTCCCGAGACAAGCGCCGCTACAATTAGTCCGGCGCTGAGGAGGATCATTTCAGAGGGACCGCTTGCCATTACATCATCACCTATGTTACATCCACCGAGACCGAGGATGTGTGCTCGAAGATGGCCAAGAATGCCCTGTCGGGATCGTCTCCCAACGCAAAGCCATGAGTTGAGGGGCTTAGAGCGAAGGGGTCTGAAGAAATCTCCTCGCCCGGGAACAAATATGTGTTGTCTCCAGAGTAAATGGCAGTGAAATTGAATGGGGTTCCTTGTGGGCTCGCATCTCCAATCTTTGACAGTGTCAGAATGACATTCGAGAGTTCGACTGTTTCTGATCCGACGTTCTTGATGGTGATGGTGTTTAGATCGTGAATCTCCGAAACGGTAACGTTCGCATTGTTTCCTGGATTGCCCTGGGGATTGTCCGAGCAGTTGATTGTGAGGATATTTCCAACTGTGTAGCCACTTCCAGGAATGGCAATGGTAGCTCCAGAGATGTTATCATCGTCAACTACGATATTGACGGTCATACCAGTACCCGAGCCACCGGCTACTGGGCATGTACCACTAAATGAGTTGTATCCAGTTCCTTGGTCTAATGCTCCAAGAAATTGGACGGAAAACCCGGGACCGGTGGACTCCTGTTTGTCTGTGACTGAGATCAAATCCACCTTGGGATCTGGGAGCTCATATTCGGCGTTCTTGATTGATTGGTTGATATTCTCAACTAATGACACAGTTGCCATGCCGAATATCATTATGAATACGGTACCGACTACCATTGCAGCGACGCTAGAACCAGCCACATCTCATCCCTCCCCCTATGAGGTCCCCTGTGACCTCCAAGCCTCGATCAACGCAACGAATGTCAATAGGGTCCTGTTGTCTATGGAGGGCGTTCCTTCGGAGGCCGTTCCGGGATCCGCTAATGCTGCTATGGAGCTCAGAGATTTCGCTTCAGCGGTGTTCAGAACGCCAGAAGAAGAGGCGGCTTTCAAGAACACTAGGGCATCGGCCCCACTCATATTGTCAAGTAAAAGCGCAGTTATCTTTGTTGGGTCTACAGTGGTTCCATGTACCAAGGCATCCGCCTCCCCCTTCTTCAAGAATGGATTAACCTCGAGGGATTTGGCCTCATATAGGTCAAGTAAGCCAGGTCCACCGGGCAACCCTCCCTGAGGTGCAATCCCAAGTTGTCCGGGTGTGCCCTCAATCGGTACGCTAGTTACTTCGCCATCCTCGCCAATCTTATGCATTACATCACCACCGGACCCTCCGCTATCGCTTCCGACGGTTGAGGGTGCGGCCGTCACTGAAACTGACTCCGCGGCCAGCTTCGCAGTTTGTTGTTGGGTCAGTTTGATGTTTGATTCCATTAGATCAAGAGCTGTCTCCAAACGCTCGAACCTATCTTTGACCATGTCGGCCAAATCTGGGATGGCATCACCCCCCTGGTTTGCATTCGGATCCCCGAGGACCCCAACCCTAGTTCCAGCGGGGGCGAAGAGCCACGCCTCTAGATCGGTGGGTCTGAACTCTGATGGTATATCGACGTGCTCTACGGAGAGCTTGGCGGCTTTGTCAAGCTTGGAAGACATCCCAGGATCGGTACCCTCGTCAGAGGAACCGCGTGTGAATCTATCCAAGAGTCCCATCGGGAAGCCTCGCTAAAGTACTGCGGGGTTGGCCTCAAATCAGCGTCTTGCCTACCGAAATAGACGTGATCTCGAGCTCAACGGTCGTCTCACCGCCGCCCTCTACGATGACCAGCATGTCAACCTTCGCGCCAATTGCAGATGGGCAGTTCTCCAGTGGAATAATCACATCGAAGGTGTCTCCAGCATCCAGTGAAGTGTTGTTGTAAACTGTATCGTCCGAGATCGCGCTGCCACCTCGCTCGTCGATGTCGCCGACGTCTATTCCTACTCCGGTAGTCGAATTGCAGGTGATGAAGTAGGATATCTTGTTGGATGTGACTTCGTCGGCACCTGCTGCGAGCTGGAAGATGACGAGTACGCTTGTGACGTTGTTTAAGGATTCAGTGCCGTCAGAGTATGATCCAGAACTATTGACGAACGCGTCCACGACGTTCACCTTCCCTGAGATATCGCCCCTAGTGTCGTCGGCGGTCTTCTCCGCCCTCTGTTGGAGCTCCTCAGCTGTCTTGATGATGATCGTGGAGGCCACTGCGGCCACTAGAATCAACGCGATGAAAACGATCATCGCGCCGATACCAATCGATCCTTCTTCTCTATCTCTTTCATAATCAACATGCTCGCTCATGCATTTACACCCGTGGTCACCGTACCTGCCAATCACTTATCATATTAGTGGCCGCATTAAAGGATTTAGAGTCTGGGAAGATGAAAATCAGGCTGTCCCTATTGCTTTATTGATGTTTAAGACATCCACTGGGACTTGTACTACCCCACCTGGGCCTAGGTTCTCAACCAAGGGCAATCTCACTGTCTCGAATCCATCGGGAAGCCACGGATCCAGAAGGAGGCCGTTCATTCCTTTCGGAGTTCTGTTTTCCACCCTAATTTGGACGTGCATGTCCCCGAAGTCGGCGAAGTAACCAGTAGTGATATTGAGGCTGGTTCCAAGCAGAGAGGTCTGTGGGAATGAGCCTGATGGGTTGATCTCCAAACCTATCTCGATGAATCCCTCTGGGGGAATTTCTGGGATTTCTGTCATTCTGGGGCTGCAAGACCATCCAAACGGAATGCCTGGGTCTAGGCGCATGGGTGCAATGTTATTCTCGCCTAAGTTCTCTAGGGTAATTACCATGAGTCCATGGCCAAGATTCTCTGGCCATGTGGTACCTATTGACAAAAAGAAGCGATTAACCATGAATGGGCTCGAAGCCTGAGTTACAGCAACTGGCCCGAGTGCTGTGATCGCCTTCTCAAATGACTCTGCTGCAGATGCTAATTCGTCGTTGTCGAGGCTTATTGACGCCTGCGATACCAATGTCAGTGCGACTTCCTCGGTATCACTGAGTTCACCGAGCTCATTTAGATGGCGTTTTAGAACCGAGAGGGATCGTGCCAGGCCATCTGGTCCAAGTGCGGCGACTGCTTTCTCGACGCTGTCCGAGGCAGGCCCCCAATTCCCATCCCTAAGGAACTCCAAGCCCCTATTCGTGTAAAGGAGGGCGTCTCGATCTCCCTCAGACATATCTTGTAAATCGGAAAGATTCCCCTCCAGGGATTTCAGTGCTCGATATAGCCCCAAGACTTGGTCTTCAAGATAGGACGTTTCCTTGCCTAATTTCCTAAGTTGCCTGAGCGCGCGGTAGGGCCGATTCATCCAAATAGAGTGTTGTATGTTTAGTGCCTCATCCTCTATGTAATCCAATAGCTTGAGAGTGGCCTCTGCTCCGCCAACTGCGCCTGTGTTCTGTTCATCTGGCATGTTACTGACCACCCCCCGTTCTAGGGCCAGAATTTGATGATCTCTCGGAGGAAGCGGTTCCAATGATTCGCTTGATCTTGATTGCCCTGAGTTCTATATCTGCTAGCTGGCCGTAAAGACGGTTGTAGGATGAATCGAGGAATTTAAGCAGTAGGTGTACTACTACAGGGGAGATGGCGATGAATGCGACTAAGGATACCAATGAGGTCGTTCCAAGATCGATTGTGAGTGCTGGGGTGAAAAGTACGAAGGGCATGAATGCGTAAGGAGCGCAGGATATTATCCACCTAAGCTCACTGAAAGTTTTCGCCTGCTCCTTATCGTGATCCTCAAGGAGAGCGCGTGTCCCGATCTTAGCTTTCTTTCTGTCGTCATGAATTGTCTGAAGCTCAGAGGAGCTGAGCCATGAGACAACGCCCGCGTAAACAACCGTTGAAGCCGCGGCTAGAATAGTAAACCAAGACGTGGGGTTGGACAGCGACATTGTCCCAAATGCGGCTGCTGCCAGATATGCAGAAGCGTGAAGCCTCTTGTGGCTATCATTTTCAACTGCCCTCCGGGTCATAGAAATCGCAAACAGTAGGATTACAAAGCCCAAGAAGGCAACTATGGGCAATGGCAGGGGGAAGCCTGCTATGCTAAGCACGGGTGAAGGTGGCCCCCAAGACTTGATTTGTAGTGATTTGTTTCTTTCATCGTTTGTTAGATTGTTGCCGAAAATTTCGGATACCCCAGAAAGCGTGGCAGTGCAGGCAAAGTTCTCAGAGGTTTTGAACCAGGGGATTGGATCAGTGGCAACGACCCAGGAATGATTGAATTCGCCCCCTACTCCTAGAGAGGGCACTGGGACAACAGGGGGTGAGGTGATACGGGCAAAATCTCCACTGCAGTAGAGTGAAAGTTCTACACCAGTTGGCATAACCGCGTTACCAGCGTTTACTACTACTACCCTAATATGAGTATCACTTGCCTCCGAACTCGAGCCAGAGAATTCAAGTTTATCGATAAGTGGATCGGATGAAACAGGAACTCTGATCATTACAGTGAAATCGGTATAGTGTTGCTCGGGATTAGGCTCAGAGTCTTCTGCTGGATTTCTTAGCCTGAGTGTGATATCCCAACCATCGCCGGCAGCTAGACTCTTCTTATCGGGCATGATAGCCTGAAGGTATATTGTCCCCCCCTGATAGGGTGTTACCGTACCTATGTCCCATCCATTAGAGCAAACGTTAGTGAGGGCTATACCGGGTTGTTCCCCAGTTGTTTCCATCTGGCAATCATTCGCCCCTTCCCCGAATCTGAAGGCCCATGGCGTATCTGGGTAATTGACAAAATTGACCAGCCTTGTAGGTGTACCGACAACGGAAAGGTTGTATGTAGTTTCAGAAGTGTCTACCAAGCTAAGTGTGGGAACGTGGATCCATGGGATTGATAACGTCACGCACCTATCTCCACAGTCGAATGGTCCATCTGAGTCCAGATTATTCTCAACGTCTGCATGGGCACGAACTATTTGTATCGGAGTAATGAATTCAATCGGATCGAGTTCGGCGGTTATTGGGTCGAAGGAAATACGCAAAGTTGCGGATTCATCTTTCCAATGGTCATTCTGTAAGGGATTAACCGTCACAACGAGGGAAGAGGATTCGCCGATTTCTAACTGAAGAGGATTGGAACCTGCATTGATGGAGATGTCGAATCTATCTGGTTCCCCCAAACCGGCCGAGTCCTCCAATGACCAGCTAAATGAAATGCTCATTTCGGCGTTCCCAGCGTTTTGAATCTCATAGTTCACCGTAGTCGAGGTGCCGGGAAGGACTGGTATTCTATTAGGCGACTCGAGCACGTTGATAGCGAAAACTGGTAGAATCGTGACATTGATAGTTTGGACCCCTACAACTTTGTCTTCGGGGACATTAAGAACCTCTATTGGTATCAAGTATGAAGTGTCTGCAGCTAGTTGGGTTCCAACCTCCAGAGGTGGAAGAGTGATCATTATCGTGACTTCCTCTTGGTTATTTGGACCGACCTCTATATCGATTTCAGAGGTGTTTGTAGTGGTGTTCCATCCTTCAGGAACTTGCGCAGTGACATTCACAGTTTCCAGTAGGTTGCCCAGATTGGCTAAGCTGATGGGGATGGAAATCGAGCCTCCGGGAGCTGCATTCCATTCGGTGTTCATGTAGAAATTTATCATGTGGAATGGGTTTACTTGGATGACTATGCCACTTCGATCGTACTCACAATACGGCGTTTCTGCGGCCATCCAAGTTAGCTCATTGGCTAGACAGACTTCCTCAGTGGTATTAGCTTCGGATACAGAGACCTCGAGCTTATTGACTTCGTCTGCCCTAGCATAAAGTCCTGCTTGGGTGTAGACTCTGATGATAGCCTCGGCTCCAGCTGCCACTGCAATCGAAGTATGAGTTGTTACTGCACCCTCTGCTGAGAAGGTATCATCAAAATTTGCAAGAATGGTTTCTTCGTTGTAATTCCATATTTCAAGATCGAAAGTTTTGTTCGAATTCCCATTGTTTGTGAGTGTAAGCATCAATGTGGTGGACCCTTGTCTATTGATTATTGCAGTTGAATTACCCGGTGAAAGTTCTGCTTGGACATTTTCAGTGAGTTGGAAGGTCGCTGCAGCGAAGGACAGCGTCTGTTCGCAATCCTGATCTGCTACATGCCAGAATCCACCTCGGTTTTCGCAGGTGAACTCAGTGTCGCCTGGACGGGTAGTTGTGGAATTGACATAGATCCAAATCTCGTGAGTCACATCAGCGCTGGCTGTAGACGGAGGGGTTGCCTCGACGATAAATTGGGTGGTGTCGGAGTTGTCGCCAACTAGGCCCCATAGGTTGGTTTTTGACTTCTGATTATTGACAGCATTCTTGCTTAGTGAGATTGTCCAACCATCTTTTGGATATGCAAGAATCTCGAAATCATTCCGATCGTTGCCTGTATTCTTCAGGGTCATTGACGCTTTGATTTGTGTTGATGGGTCCCCGGAGACTGTAGGGCCTGCGATTAGCTCCGCATCGAAAAGCTCTTCGATTTCGAATGTTATCTCAGCATCGGCATCATTGGCGATTGTTCCGGGGAAGTTCCCCCAGTCGGATGTTGCTGTGAAGGTGAAGGAAAGGACCCCGGCTGCTGGATAAGGGTAATCAGCATTTTTTGTGAAGGAGAATGTTGCTGATGCTCTCTCGGTTTCTCCGGGTGCGAGGTCTAGGACTGACTTCGGAATGTTTGCAGACCAACGTTGGTGCTCCTTTCCACTGATATCGGGAGTGATTACTACTCCCACCCCTGCCACGGTCCCCCCGGTTGGGGCCAGAGTTACCTGTGCCCTGCTAGTAGTTGAAGCAAGATTGTGGACCATGGCTATATCGAAGAATGCTACTCGATCAGTATTGCCGCTCAGGAAGTCTTCAACAGAAATATCCTCTAACTCACCGACCATTTCGACGTTGAGTTCGACAACCGGGTTAACGATAATCGTGGTTAGATTGCTGGAAATTAGTCCTCCTTCGAGTGGAATTGCCTGTATTCCTATCTGGATTTGTTGATTGGCGGAAACCTTCCAATTTGGATCCAGTGGCATCGCCAGCGATGGTGTGTGGATTGTTACTGGAATTGTTCTGGTGTCGTCGGGCATAACCACATCAGTGATTGTGACTGGGGATGAAATTGTCCAATAGGGAATTGGCTCGGTGGCGGCGACAAAAATCTCGAATTGTGATGGTGCGGTCCCATTGTTCAGCAAAGTGTAATCCAAGGTAATCGGCACCCCTGGGGTGAGGTTAGCAAATGACGTCCCACTTGCGTGACCATGGTCTTGGTGAATAATTGACTGGAATAGGCCGCCGGCTATCACTACCGTTTGTTCTGAGAGAACATAGCCAATTGTCAAACTCTGAACTCGGATTGTGACCATTACCGAGTCTCCAAGTGTGGCATTAGTAGGGACTTGCAAGGGAACCTGGATGGTGACCGTGTCGCCCGAATCAACGAAAAGCGGAGAAGTTACATCATTGATGATTGCTGGAGATTGTACCCAATAATCAGAGCTCACAGTTGAGTTCTCCTGTGTGACTGTGAAATTATCAGCTTCGGAGCCTGAATTCTGTAAGATGAAGATCAGTACTGTATGGGCACCGGGATCGAGATTCCTGTTATTCGCTGGAATCAGCTGAGCCGTCAGCGCCGCGAACTCAACTGATCGGCCTGGGATATCAATTATCGACGGGGAGCCTGAGCCGGTTACTGAAAGGGTCCCCCCCAAGGTGTAGAAGCCTGAGAGGTCGCTGCCGTCAAAAGAAATGCTGATGTTGGCGGGCTCTGGAGGCAGTGCTAGGCTGCCAGGCTGAATGGTTTCCGTAGAAGATGTAAGCGGCAATACTGTACCATCGGAAGATGTAAGGGTCAGTTGGGCTGTAACACTGACTTGTTGATTGCCGGAGTTACGAACCGTGATACTGCCGTCCCACTGTGCCCTAGCCAGTTTTACTCCGTCAGAAGGCAAGGAGTCACCGATGTGCTGGGCCGCCTCCACTGCTGAGACTGTTACGGAATCGACTATGGCGTTGTTATTCGAGCTATCAGCGTCACCGTTATCCTGCAGCCAATTGGAGGTAATGGTGTATCCAGAACCAGAAGCAGCCGTGGCGTCCCAATACAAAAGTTGGGTCTCCTGCCCCCCAGGTGAGAGGCTGACGGGTCTTCTGTCTTCTTCGACTGCACCAGTACCGTCGTTAATTTCCAAAGTAAGGTTGCCAGTACCTGAGGAGGCTCCTAGGTTGATGATGTTCACCCGAATAGTGTGAACCATCGGTGCTAGGAATCTTGTTCCCCCATCAAAGAATGATGGGGTTGTAACGTTGATTCCAGTAATGGCGATGTCTGGATCGGTTGATTTCTGGGAGTTTTGGTTCTGGAATTGGTCTTCGAAGTCTACTGGGTGGTGCGCAAATAGCGGCAGAACGAACAAGAAGGCCAGGAGGCATGCTGTCTTTCTTGCCGCAAATACGCCTTCGCGGCAGTTAGAATCCTGAGCCCGGACTGTGGAACTTGTCATCGCTTCCGCTCCCCTCCTAGTGCAGGAGTATTACAACGATTATGAACCAACCGGCGAAAAATTGAGCTCAGGTAAGTTCGACTGGCACCGATGTAATCAAAAGACATCCCATTAGTTCGGTCACGTGGCCGTAGACATCGTGTCGATGTTTGTTCTGCTAATAGTCTTCGTAATTACGTTGACCGGGCTGTATAGGATCTTTCAAGCGGACAATCGCAGAGTCATCCTCCCCTCCACCAGGAGGAATCTACCCGAGCACGTGTCGGAAGGGGCGCTTGCACGAAGCCGTCGCTCGGGAGGATCCAGAAGAGACCGTTCGGAGGCTTCCACTGTAGCCGAGTCCCTAGGTGGTGGCGGGAACGTGATAGGAGCAGGGGTCGAGGAGACTGAAGTTAGCGAAAGTGAGGCTACAGCACTTGAAGCAAGATTGGAAAGAGAGGGTGCGAAGAGAGGTTCCGTCCAAATAAGCCTCATGTGGGACAACTGGAATGACCTCGATCTCCATGTGATCACCCCCTCCGGAGAGCACGTCTACCATGACAATAGGAAATCAAAATGCGGTGGTGAGCTTGATATTGATATGAACTTCAAACCGACGTCAAAGACACCTGTTGAGAATGTGGTTTGGACTGAGACGCCTCCACCGGGGGTCTATAGAGTAGGAATTAGGCATTTCAAAATCCACAAACGTGGATTTCTTTCCAAAATTCCTCTGATTTCCATGCTTACCACGACAAATGAGACTCATTTCAAGTTGGGTGTGACCATAGGAAAGAGCAAGAAATTCTATGAGGGTACGATTGAGCGAGGTAACGATGTAAAGTTTGTCGCAAAGTTCGCAATCGCCGAGGCCTCATCTGAGCAAGGGGGGGTGGCTGCTGCGCCTGTGCCGATGGAAGAGGAGGAGTTCACGGAAGCGAAGGAAATTGAGACACTGCGCAGAAGAATTGGGACTGTGCGCGACGGCGTTTCGGTTTCCCTTGGTTGGGATTCTAACACTGATCTGGGCCTATCAATCGTAAATTCAGAAGGAGAGGAGGTGTCTTTCTTCAACCCTGAGTCTATGGGGGGTTCGTTTGACATTGAAGGGTACAATCCCGATTCTGGGAGACAGGAGATAATATGGGCCTCCGACCCTCCAGAGGGGAGTTATACAGTTATCGTCCAACACTTCGAAACCGAAGAACAAGAGGAAAGTACTGATTTCACTGTGACAATTGACAACAAGGGCGAGGAGCAGGCCTTTGAAGGGACCATCAGCAGTGACGGGTCGAGATTCGAGGCCGGTTCATTCGATATCTGAGTCCCTAATACCGCAGGTTGCTAGGAATCGCCTCATCCATACTAGTTTCTCCATCTTGGTTGCAACGTTTGTTGATCCTGACCATCTTCCTACCAGATCTGTTCTGTTGCCAATGGTGATAATTTGCTTTGGATTGACACCTAGTGCGACGAGGAAACACACTGCCCTGTCGCCGTCAGTAAATCCCCCCGGATTATGCATCCCTTGAATCTCACCTGGTGTCTGGTGAGTAAGAATCAGATCTGGGGGGTCGGCGATATTCTCTGCATAGTCAATCATGTCCCTCCAATTAGTGGTATTGTCACCATGTGCATGGAGCACGAAGGGGACGCTGCGACTAGTCGATTCCAGAGTGCCATCGCCGCCGTCCGCATCGCTGACTATGCAGGAAAGCCTCGACCAAGCCTTTTCTGAAAGAGTGCTTGGAAGTTCAGAAAAAACTCCACAGGCCCCATCAGCAGACACGAAAATTAGAGGTCCTTCGAGTGCTTCCAACACCTCCTCCGGCTCGACTGCAGCCCCGATTACGGCGATTAGTGGGTGTCTAATCACAAGCCTGCGATACAATCTGGAAACTGCTGATAAGCGATTCTGTCGCTCCCATTTCTCTACATAGGAATTCTCAACGCGAGAGAGAAGCTGTTTGGCGCTATTCAAATCTTCAACCACATCCCAGCCAAAAAAATCCCGAACTTCATCCTGCATTTCCAGCAGCAATTTATTTGAAACAGATAGCGAGGTAGGAGGTTTCCGAATCGACATGCTCCAGTGGAAGGGCTCGGTGAGTGTTGAAGAACCCTCGCTGCTCACTGATGTTCATGCCAATGCCCCTTAACCCCCCGACGATCGAAGAGGAGGGTTTGCTAGCGCGATATCCATTTCTACCCCAAGGGAGGGAATATATGCTGAGTGTGCTGGAAAAAAATGGGATTGCGGTAGAGGATTTGATAGAGGCACCATGGCTAGAGGACATCAGAATAAAAGGAAGATTGAGACTTGTGGACGCTGTCACACAAGAAGGTGAGGCGACCTACTCTTCGAAGATTGACATTTCCACAGAAATCGGGAGAATGACCGAGGTGCTCTCCTTTCTTCATGCGATGCTAGTAGTCTGCGCTTCTTTCGATGACAGGCTGCTAGCAAGATGGATTGAGGGAGAGGCTAGTAGAGCGGATCAGCTTCTGGGAATGGATGGGGATAGCTTCCCGCTAATCTCGGCCTCATATCTTTCTGATATCAGAATCGAAGACAGGGGGGCATTGGGAGATGAATACTGGATACCAATGCCTGATTTCATAGAGCTCTGTCCTAGGATCTCAGGAAACTACTGGAGGCTCGTGAATCGACCTTTGAAAGAGGGATGGGTTTGCTTGGACGCAGGGTCTGGAGAGACTAGCAGAGAGAGAACTGCGAGGTTGATCAAAGAGAGGATCAGGGAGAGTCTGCACGATAGTTGCATGGAAAGAATGGGCAGGATGAGTGACGAATTCGCTGCAAAATTCTCAGAACCGGTTCAGAAAATCACCGGGTTGCTGGCTGAGAGGGTGAAGGCCGAGATGCCGATGACAGCCGCAATCAGGGAGGACTGGCCTCCTTGCTTCGAATCCGCGGTTTCGGAGATAAATCAGGGAGTGAACGTCAATCATGTTGGGAGGGTTTTCCTAGCGGCCTTCTCCAGAGCGGTCGGACTGAGCAGGGAGCAGACCTGCGGATTCTTCTCCAATGCTCCTGACTATGACGCCGAGACGACGGCTTACCAAGTGGGTCAGATCTATGAGAGGGAGTATACCCCGCATGGTTGCCCCTCACTAAAGACCAATGCTCGATGTCCTGTTCAAATGGGTGATGACTATCTTTGCGATCAAGAATGGATGAATCATCCGCTGAAGTACCTGCGTGCAAAACAGAGAAGGAGGTACGCTGAAGAGAATCCGCAGGCTCAGAGCCCGTCATAATGCAGTGATGAGCCGAGAAGTCCAATTACTCATAAGTGATGGCGGGCCTTCGGTGTTAAATGGTGGAGGACCGTGTCTAGGAAACTTGTGCTTACTGTCGACAGAGACAATGACCTAGGTGTCAAGGCTGGCATCAGAGGTCCTGTGGTCGGACGCAAATCTACTCTTACAGCTGCACTGAGACTGGGCATTGCAGATCCAGAGGAATCGGACACCAATGCTATTCTCGGAGCTTTGCACCATCATGACAGGCTGGTGGAGAATGCGAGCGCGAACGATGAGGTAGAGATTGCGATCTTGACAGGCGATGTGAGAGTTGGTCCGAGAAGCGATCGTGCGATAGCTAGCCAGCTGGACGAGGTGATCCAAGATTTCCAACCCGATAGCGCGATGCTTGTGACTGATGGTGCGGATGACGAGGCCTCTCTGCCAATTATTACATCTAGAATCAGGATTGACACGGTTGAGAAGGTGATAGTCAGGCAGTCCAAAGGAATTGAGGGGACCTACTATTACATCATCAAAGCCGTTGAGGATCCGCGTTTCAGGGCGAAACTGCTAGTGCCTCTCTCGATATTCCTCATGATCATCGGACTTGGGCTAATCCTCCCGTATGGAACGGCACTGATTGGTGCACTGCCCCTATTCATTGGCATCTGGTTGCTAGGGAAAGGGCTTGGATGGGAGCAGCAGATGGAGCGATTGATGATAGACATGCGTGAGAGTGCGACTGGTGGGCTCTTCTCGTCATTGCTCTGGGGACTGTCGATTGTGACAATCCTACTTGCGATACTACTATCCTACCAGAAGCTGACAGGACCGCTGCCCCAAGGTTCGGAGGGCTCGGGGTTGCTACTGCTGATCGTTCTTACTTTGGATGATGTCCTTCCATGGATACTGATCTCCCTTTTCTCATTCGCTCTTTCACTTGGAATTCTGAGATGGAAAGAAGGTACTTTCACTGGTAGGAGCGTTCTATTGCTAGGTTTAAGCGGTGTGATCTACTCCTTCGTTGATGCGATTCTTGGTGTTTCTGAACGGGTACTCGAAGATGGGGAGTATCTTCCGGAAATCAGTACGGTCTCCCAAGACTGGAGCCTTCCCCTACTTTCTGTGATACTTTACTATCTGCTGAAGCAGGTTGTTCAGTCTTTTTCAGACGAGGGGGGGGTTGAAGCTGGAAATCGTTTTTGGGGTGTCTGAGCAAGTCTTTCGGATACCATATTGGTTTTTTCCCTATGTTAGCGAGGAGTAATTGTGGGTTCGATTACTGAAATTATCTGGAACGGGGG
>Ga0207992_1000055_pt1 | contig 69486 bp, 77 predicted proteins | sample ETN02SmetaG_FD_185788 | JGI IMG/M metagenome (GOLD analysis project Ga0207992, IMG submission 185788) | Marine microbial and viral communities from oxygen minimum zone, Eastern Pacific Ocean - ETNP2014F10-02SV255 (SPAdes) (version 2) | ecosystem: Environmental > Aquatic > Marine > Oceanic ...
CTTCTTCTATCCTCGCATCTACCACCTTCTCTTCTACCACCTTCTCTTCTACCACCTTCTCTTCTACCACCTTCTCTTCTACCACCTTCTCTTCTTCTATCCTCGAATCTGCCACCTTCTCTTCTGCCACTTTGTGGTTTGAATTGTTGTGGTGTTCTGATATCTTTTTCAGTTGGATTTTCATATTTTTTACCTATTTCGTCAACTCTCACGTTGAGTTTTTCAAGTAAAGTTTGATTCAGTCCTTCTCCATACACATCTACTCTTGCAGCAATTACTGCTTTTGCTGCAACTGCTCTTGCAATTTTTCCTCTTTGCCATCTAGGAGCTGCATGCACCATAGCATGTTGGAATAATAATCCGTGCTTTGGTGGTTGTGAACCTGTTTTTAATGATCTAAACAATGCTTTTTCGGCACCCAATACCTGAATTGTACTTGCAGGTAATGAAGCCATTCTTTTTAGACTTCCAGCTCTTCCTAAAATCCTTGCACCAACTGCAGTACCAAGTATAGCTGAAAGATTTGGTGCAATTTCTTGCATTTCAGATTCAACATGCTCTTCAAGTTTTTTACGTAAATCATGAAAATCTAAAATTTGTTTTGCAATTGATTGAACTATAACTAAATTGATATCTGAAATATCTCCTCCTCTACTTTTAGATAAAATTAATGATAACATGTCAACTTTGGATTCTGGAAAACCTGCTTCCTCAAAAACTTGTTTTGATAATGATTCTCGTTTTCCTGCCATTACAATTTGAGCATATCCATTAATACTATCTATCATGTTGTCTAGCTCTGGAAAATGTAATCCGTACCATTCTCTTAATCTTGAACTTAATCCATTTGCAATTTTATCAATCTCATCTAATGAATTAATTGCTTGAATAATGTGCAAATCTGGACTTTCTGATACTTCTGTAACTTTTGAAGATGAAAATCCTAAAGCAAATTCTCTTAGCTTTCCCAATGTATCTTGAAGATTTGATGCAAATCCTGAATCGACAATAATTTGTGGTTTATCTGATTGAATTTTTTCTAATTCTTTTTCATCCATAATGTGACAATCAATAGAAAATTTCTTTAAAATTGCAAGTAATGATTCATCACTAACAGAAACGCCTCTTTGAATTTTTGCTAAATAATTTATTAGCTCATTTAGTTTTGCCTCTTTATTTTTAATTGCAAGATATTCTTTTACAGAATTTGAAAATGGAAATGCTTTATCTATTTGTCCATCATTGAATATTGAAATTCCTAACTCTGTTAAAATTACGGAATACATGACTAGTTCAACTTAAATCACCTTTAAAAAATGTACTAGATCCTCAAATCAACTATTATATTTGAAACTGCATTCATTTATCAGGATGGAACCAAATCTTGCAACTTCTATAGGTAAAATCCAACTAGGTCAGCCTGCTATGCTTGCATCTGGAATTTTGGGTATTTCATTAGATGTTTTTAATAGAATTTATCGTTCAGGTGCAGGTGCTGTTGTGACTAAATCATTGAGTAGTGAGCCTTGGGAGGGTTATCCAAATCCTACTATTTTTAGTGTAAATGGTGGAGGTTGGATGAATGCTGTAGGTTTGTCAAATCCTGGTGCTTCAAATTTTGCTAAAATGATTGAACCAAATAATGACGTTCCAATAATAGTTAGTTTAGTAGGTTCTATTCCTGAAGATTTTGCAACAATGGTTAATGAGTTTAAAAATTGTAATGTAACTGCATTTGAATTAAATTTATCCTGCCCTCATGTTGCAAAAGTTGGATTAGAGGTTGGAGATGACCCTGAATTGGTTAAGAAAATTGTAACTACTGTAAAAAATTCTACTGATATTCCTGTAATTGCAAAAGTTGGTTTAGGAACTACTCATTATCTAAATACTGTAAAAACTGCAATTGATTCTGGAATTGATGCTATTACTGCAATTAATACTGTTAGAGCAATGGCGATAGATGTTGAAACACAACGACCAATTCTAAGTAATAAGTTTGGTGGACTATCTGGTACTCCAATCAAACCTATCGCATTAAGATGTGTCTATGAAATTTCTTCAAAATATGATGTTCCAATAATCGGATGTGGTGGAATTTCTACTTGGGAAGATGCTGTTGAATTTTTCTTAGCAGGCGCTTCTGCAATTCAACTTGGTAGTGCTATAGGTGATAACTGGATAAATGTTTTCGATGATATCAATAAAGGGATATTACAATATATGAAAAAGAAAAATTATTCAACAATAACTGAGATGGTGGGACTTGCAAAGAAATCTTAATCATACTACAATTGTAACTATTGAAAAAGTAGTTGATGAAACTCCTACTGTTAGAACTTTATATTTTTCAGATAATATCTTGTCTAATGTTTTACCTGGACAATTTGCAATGGTTTGGATTCCTGGCATTAACGAATTACCTATGAGTGTAATGATTTCTAAAGAATCTGGAAAAGCAGCATTCACTGTCAGGAAACATGGTTTAGCATCTACTGGATTATTCAATGTTAAGTCTGGAGAAAAAATTGGAATTCGTGGTCCTTATGGGAATGCTTTTGACATCAAACAAGGAAATCTATTGTTAGTTGGTGGAGGTACTGGACTTGTCCCCATGATGAGATTGCTTACTCATGTGAAATCTACAGATAATGTGACTGTTTTAATTGGTGCCAAAACAAAAGATGAAGTTTTCTTTGAAGATTTGGCAAATGATCTTTTACAACATAATTCACATGATGTGATAATTTGTACTGATGATGGAAGTTATGGTGAAAAAGGATTTGTTACTGATTTTGTTGAAAAATTAATTAACGAATCTCATTTTGACGGGGTTTATACTTGTGGCCCTGAAAAAATGATGTATAAAATTGTCCAAGCTGCTCATTCAAAAGGAATTTTTGTACAAGCTAGTCTTGAGCGTATGATGAAATGCGGTGTTGGTATATGTGGTAGTTGTTGTGTTGGTGAAGATCTTGCTTGCAAGGATGGAACCATTTTTGATGGAAATCATTTGTCTACGAATAAGGAATTTGGTTATATTCATAGGAATAAGGCTGGAATTCTTGAAGACTATTAAATTATCCGAGTAAGGTTTAAAATCCATCACAAAATATTTTGCGTGAAGGGAATGGGAACTCCAAAAATCGTTTTAACTGCTGATAGAACTTTGATGTCTCCATATAGGGGATTGTCTCTAGCAACATTTTTTGGATGTGCCCCTGCATTAGACCCTCACAGAGATCCAAAGAGTTTTTGGTATAAAATTCTTGGAAAGCAGGTAACTCCTAAAGTTTTATTTGATTTCATTTGTAATTGGTCACCAGATATCAATGGTGCAGCAAAATACGCTCCATATGGATTAAGAAAATTGGAAGCTGGTCTATTACGTGATGGTTTTGCACGAAAAGATGTTGTTGTTGCACATCCAAATCATATTGAAAAATTCATTGGTCCTGAAACTGAAGTTATTGGAACTTATGAAATGGATCCACTTGGAATGGGTCCAGTAACTATGACATTTACTTATGGAAGGAAACAAACATCTTATGATGAATTCTATAATGCAGAATTACATCATAGAATTAAAGCTGCTAAAGCTAGAACTGGCTCTAAAGCAAAAGTGATTTCTGGTGCATCTGGTACTTGGCAATATAATTATGATCCTGAAAAAATTGAGGAGTTTGGAATTTATGCAATTTTAGAAGGAGAGCTTGGAGGTATTGCACCTGAGATTGATGGACATGCTGGAAGATTCTTTAATTATTTAATTAATGGCGATTTTGAAAATATGGATCCTTTCAGAAAAAGAAGTGATTTCAAAGTTAATATTAAAGAATTTGAAAGAAATGGAAAAAAACTTCATGGAAGGTTTGTGAATTTCTGGGATAGACCTGATTTAGATGAAATTCCTGACATCGTCGAACCAAGTATGCATGGAATGGTTGAAGTGATGAGAGGTTGTGGAAGGGGTTGTAAATTTTGTGATGTAACATTAAGATCATTAAGATATTATTCTCCTGAAAAAGTCAAAAGAGAAATTGAAGTTAACATTAAGAAAGGAGGTTCAAAATCTGCATGGATTCATAGTGATGATATTTTCGTTTATGGAATGGATCCAAGAACTGCAAAAGGAATGGAACCTAATCGAGAAGCATTAGAAGAATTATTTACAGCAATTATGTCTACAGGTGTTGAGCATACAAACCCAACTCATGGGACTTTAGCTGGAGCAATTGCTGATGAAAAATTACTTCCAAATTTATCTAGAATCATGAAAGCTGGACCTGACAATATGATTGGTGTTCAAGCTGGATTTGAAACTGGTAGTCTTAGATTAATTGGTAAATATGCTGATAGAAAACTTGCCCCTTATGATCCATCTGAATGGCACTGGGTTGTCAAAGAAGGTGTTAAAGCAATGAATGAAAATTATTGGATTCCTGCTTTCACTTTGATTATGGGACTTGATAATGACGAAACTCCTGAAGATTCTTGGGACACTATAAGATTGCTCAGTGAATTAGAGCATGAACAACCTGATTCTATGTTCACTGCTACTGCTTTGACTTTTGTTCCTATTGGATTATTGGAAACTTCAAATTTCTTTAATATTGGAAATGAGATGACTCCTGCACAATTAGGGGTATTATACAAAACATGGCAACATAATTTCAAATATGCAATTCAAAAATTCATGACTAAAACTGGTGCAAAAGGACCACAAAGATACTTCTTTAATGCAATTGCAAGATCTCTTGGTGGCGTTCCTCTTGGTGCTATGGAGAAATATGCACGTAGAAAGAGTCCTGAACATGAAAAAGTTATTGAGACTGTCAAAGCAAAATATTGGTAGCGCTATCCAAATACATAAATTCACTAATTCTTGCTGTAAAACATGGCAACACACGGTTCATTAACTAAAGCTGGCAAAGTAAGAGGTCAAACTCCTAAAGTTGAAGGCAGAAAAATTGTAGGAACAAGTTCTAGTGTAGCTAATAAAAGTAATTTCAAAAAACGATTTGCTTTAGGAAGATTTCCTGGTCAAAACAAACCTGGTCAAAGAAGAAAAAGACGTTAATCTTTTCATCTGTATTTTAGTTATTTATCGATCAAATTTTTAAACAATACCCTTATAAAGTACAGGTACCGTACTATACGGTATGGTTGAAGATTTAAGATTAGATAGTTTAGAGGGCGTAGGTCCTGTAACTACAAGAAAATTATCCGATGCAGGTGTCCACAACGTCATGGATCTCATCGTCAGGGGTCCTGTTGATATTTCAGAAATAACTGGAATGGAAAAGGACACAGCTGAAAAAATTGTCAATAAAGCACGAAAACATTTAGTCGAAGGTGGCTTGCTTGCTAAAGATTTCATTAGTGCAAGTGAACTCTATAAAACTCGACAAAATATTGGTAAAATTAGTACTGGTACTAATTGTCTTGATACACTATTTGATGGTGGTCTTGAAACTAGAGCTCTAACAGAAGTTTATGGTGAATTTGGTTGTGGTAAAACACAATTTGCTCATACAATGTCTGTGATGGTTCAAAAAAGTAAAGAAGAAGGTGGACTTGAAGGTGGTGTTTTGTATATTGATACAGAAAATACTTTCAGACCTGAAAGAATTGTTCAAATCGCTCAAGCTCATGAAATGGATCCAGAAAAAGTTTTGGATAAAATTATTGTTGCACGTGCATACAATAGTGCCCACCAAACATTAATTCTTGAAGAAGCTGGTGCTATAATTGAAGAAAACAATGTAAAATTAATCGTTGCAGATTCTGCAGTTGGATTATTCCGTTCTGAATATCTTGGAAGAGGAACATTGTCTGTTAGACAACAAAAACTAAATCATTTTGTTCATTTGTTGGTTAGAATTGCTGAAACATATGATTGTGCTGCAATTGCAACAAATCAAGTTATGGCATCTCCTGATGTTTTCTTCGGAGATCCAACTAGACCTATTGGTGGAAATGTAGTTGCACATACAAGTACCTACAGAATTTACTTTAAGAAATCTGGTAAAAAACGAATTGCTAGAATGGTCGATAGTCCCCACCATCCTGAAGAAGAAGTAATCTTTGCTTTGGGTGAAGCAGGAGTTATTGATCCTGAAGAAGCAGAGAAAAAAACAAAAAAGACTGCCAAGAAAGTAACTGCAAAAAAAGTTAAAGAATCTAAAACAAAAACTACTGTAGAACCTGAAGTAGAGGCTACTGTAGAACCTGAAGTAGAGGCTACTGTAGAACCTGAAGTAGAGGCTACTGTAGAACCTGAAGTAGAGGCTACTGTAGAACCTGAAGTAGAGGCTACTGTAGAACCTGAAGTAGATGTAGTTGAAGATCATGGTGCAGATATCACATCTGATGACTTTTAGTCACTAGAAGATTTTTTCTTCTCTTTTTCTTATTTTATTTTTTAATTATTCATTAAATTCTAATATTATCTGACAATGTGATATTATATCATGGTAGATCTTTATCGATTTCTTCCTGAAGAAATGGAAAAATTAGTTATTGATATGGGTTATCCTCGTTATAGATCAGATCAGATTTTACTTCCTTTGTATTATAAATTTCCAAAAAAAATTTCAGATATTAAACAATTGCCAAAAAAATTGATTGAAGAATTAAATGATGCTGGTTATACAATAGGTTCTGCAAAAGAAATGCATAGGGTTGTTAGTGAAGATGGCAATACTACAAAATTACTACTTAATTTAACAAATGAAAAATCTGTTGAAACTGTTTTAATGCAATATGAACCAACAAAAATTGGTGGTCACCCAAGATCCACTATTTGTGTTTCCACACAAATTGGATGTGCTATGGGGTGTGTTTTTTGTGCAACAGGACAAATGGGTTTTGAAACTAATTTGAAGGCAGAACATATTATTTCTCAAGTTATTCATTTTGAAGAAATTTTAAGACAAAGAGGAGAACATGTAACAAATTTAGTTTTTATGGGGATGGGTGAACCAATGGCAAATTATGATGAAATGATTAGAGCTGTAAAAATTTTAACACATCCTCGTGGATTTGGTTTGGGTCAACGTCACATAACTATCTCAACAATTGGAATTAAATCTGGAATTGAAAAATTATCTGAAGAAAATTTACAAATTGGATTGGCAATATCTTTACATGCACCTACAAATGAATTACGAAAAAAATTAGTTCCAACTGCTACTTTGAATTCAGTCCAAGAAATTATTGAATCTGGTTACAACTATTTTAAAAAAACGGGTAGACGTGTAACTTTCGAATATGTTTTAATGGATGGAGTTAATGATTCTCCAGAAATTGCACATAATTTAGCAAAATTATTACATGGAAACGGATCTCATGTGAATTTAATCCCAATTAATCCTACTGCTGGTGATTTTAGGAGGCCTTCAAATAATCGGGTTCATGAGTTTGAAAAAATTTTGTCAAAGGCAGGTGTTAATTGTACAATTCGAATTGAAAAAGGTTCTGAGATATCTGCTGCATGTGGACAACTGAGAACCGACGTTGTTGGATAATTTTCTAAAAATATGTCCTAAGTGTTAAAATAGGGCTTTCCAAGGTTTTAGACTCATGGCAACTAAGAAGTCACATGGTCGTTCACATGGGTTTAAGCATAAATCTAGATCTGTAATGACAAAAAAGTCTCCTAGAGGAGTATCGTTTTTGTTACGTGAATATCAAGAAGGCCAACAAGCACTTGTCATCATTGATCCAAGACAGCATAAGGGATTACCACATAGAAGATATCACGGAAAAGTAGGTGTTATTACAAATGTAGGTAGACGTGCTATTACACTAAGTGTGAAATTGGGAAATAAACCAAAAACCTTAATCACTAGATTGGATCATATAAAACCATTCGGTGTATAATTATGGAAGAAGTACAAAAAAAACAAGCAATTTCTCTTTCTGAAGTAAAAGAAATTTTAGGAAAAGTAGATGTAGAAGAAATGGATCAAATACAACGTTGGACATATGATTATGTTTCAAAATTTGTAACTATGGATTCTAAAAATGCAAAAGACATGAAAAAGAAGCTTATCAAAGATTGTGAATTAACAGAAGATGAAGCTGTTGAAATCGTTAATATCAGACCATCCAGTATGGCTGAGTTACGTTCATTTACATTCGGTTGGAAAAAATTAATTCTTGCTGAAACCCTGGAAAAAATGCTTAAGATAATCAAGGAGCATTCTTAATTTTTCCGGAGCAACAAATTTTGTATCGGGCACAATCCCCTCCTAGAAAATATGAAGAATATGCATATGTTTTAGATTTTAATCCAAGAGGAAAATCAACAACTGTTCGTGGAAGGGAAGGAATAATTATCACTGCTATTGGTGAAGAACGTCTTACAATTTTAGAAGTACTTGGTGTATCAAATTCTACTTTTGAAGTTGGAGAGAAAATTTACATTGGAAAAGATGGACGAACTAAAATTTCATCCGTATTAGGTAAAATGGAATATAGTAAAATTTCATCATCTGCTCAGAGTGAATTATCTACTGTTGTAGAAAAAATTGTAACGACTAATGAAATAAGATTTGTAGAATATCTTAATAATGCACAACCACTAACTCCAAGAATTCATGCATTGGAATTAATCCCTGGAATTGGAAAAACATACATGAAAACAATGTTGGAAGAACGTGAAAAACAAAAATTTGAAAGTTACTTAGATTTACAAGAAAGAGTTGGATTTAAAGATCCAGTTAAACATATTTCTGAACGAATTTTAGATGAAATTTCTGGTGAGAGTAGAATGAATCTCTTTGTTAAGAGATGATAAAACGTAAATTATTGGGACAACATTTTCTTAATTCAAAATCTATTGCAGAATTTATTGTTACAGAATCTAAAATTTCAAAAAAAGATGTTGTTTTTGAGATTGGAACTGGATTGGGAATCTTGACTCCTTTGTTATGTGTAAATGCTCAAAAAGTAATATCCATTGACGCTGATGAAAATTTGATTAAAAAAGCAAAATCTAAATTTTCAGGAATTGATAACTTGATCTTAAAATCTGGAGATGGATTTAAGAAAAAAGATGAATTTTCGATTTTTGTTTCTAATCTTCCATATTCAAAGAGTAAAGATGCAATTGAATGGTTGGCACAAACATCTTTTTCGCATGGAGTAATAATGGTTCAGAGAGAATTTGCTGAAAAACTCATCGCAAAATCAAAAAATAGGAGAGCAATTAGTATTATCGCAACTCATGCATTTAATATAAAAAAAATATCTGATGTTAAGAAAAATAATTTTTCACCACCTCCAAAAGTTGATTCAGTAATTTTGAAGATTTCTAAAAAAAATTCAATGGATAAAAAACTAATTTTAACAATAAATGATATTTTTTCTTATAGAAGAAAAACCATTAAAAATATTTTAAAACAATTCAATAAACAAAGTACAATAGAGAAACGTGTTGACGATCTTTCAGGAGATGAAATAATTAATCTTGCAAAACAAATTATTAAAAAATGATGAATATCCTCCATCTGAGGATACATTTTTTATTGCAAATAATATTGAGCATGAAAAAGGTACTTATGCATTAGATATTGGAAGTGGATCTGGATATTTAACAAAATTACTCTGTAAGAATTTTTCATTTGTTATTGGAACTGATATTAATTGTGATGTTTTACAAAATCAAAGTTCTTACAAAACAGATAATTTGATTTGTTGTAATGGCTCCGATGCATTAAATATAAAATTTGATTTCATTGTTTGTAATTTACCTTATTTGGCAACAGATGAAATTTTAGATATTGCAACTGATGGTGGCTCAGAAGGATTCGAAATTCCTAAAAAAATATTTGATTCTGCTTTGAGAAATCTTAAAAAAAATGGTAAATTCATTTTTGTCACTTCTTCATTATCCAATCATTCAAAACTCATTAATTATGCAGAAAAAATAGGATTAAAAACTAGAATAATTTCACAAAAGAAACTTTTCTTTGAAGAATTGATTCTTGTAGAAGCAATCAATTAATCATTTTTTAAATTCAAAAAAATAAAATTAAAAAATGAAATTTTGTTTAAAAATTCTCTGAAAAACAAACAGCTGATCATTTTTTTTAAATCAATCTTTTATTCTATGCTATCGTACTTCTATTGATAGCAATCAATTAATTCCAGACATAACGTGTTAGGGACTTAGAACATGTAATGGAGTTACCAGTTGGTAACCATGTGGTTTTGGTTACTATCTATTTTCTTAAATTATTTTTTGCATATGTGATAATTGCATCTGTCATATGTGTAGTAGTTGCATTTCCACCAATATCCCATGTAACTGATTTGCCTTCATTGATGACCTGTTCTGTTGCAGAAAAAATTGCATCTCTAACATCTTTTTCGCCTAGATAATCTGCCATCCACGCACCTGATAATACAGTAGCTGTTGGATTTACTTTGTTCTGACCCGTAAATTGTGGTGCGCTTCCATGAGCTGCTTCAAACATAGCATAACTATTTCCAATATTTGCAGAATAAATTAATCCAATTGAACCAACTAAAGCTGATGCAAGCTCTGAAATTATGTCCATGAATAAATTGGTACTCACTAATACTGAACCATTAAACTGTTCAGTTGCAATTACCATTTGTTGAGCCATATTGTCTATGTATATTTCAGATAATTCAATTCCTGTACCCTCCACAGCTTTTTGTGTTTCTTCCCAAAATATTCCATCTGTTTGTTTTAAGATATTTCTTTTTGTGATTGCAACCATTTTTTTCATTTCAAATTTATTTGCCCAATCAACTGCTGAATCAATTAATCTTCTACTGCCTTGTCTAGTAATTTTTCTAATTGCAATTGCTGCATCATTTGTAATTTTTGATTCAACTCCTGTATAGAGACCTTCAGTTGCTTCTCTAAAACATACACAATCAAGTTTTCTATTTGGTGTTAATCTGTCATAAGTTTTTGTAGGTCGAATATTTGCATAAAGATCAAATTTTTGTCTTAATGTAACTGCAACACTTCTGGGTGCACCTGGTACCGGTATTGTGGTGGTTGGTCCTTTAAAACAACAATCTACTTCTTCTAATGTTTTCATGGTTGAATCTGGGATATATGATACATCTTTTCTGTCGTTTTTGTCCCATTGTTCTGAACCTGCTTCACATAAAATTAATTCTGATTGAAAATTACATTCTTTTAGAACTCGTAGCATTGAATCTACGACTTCAGGACCAATTCCATCTCCTTTCATTATTGCAGCTTTTTTACTCATTATCGGAAGATTTTGATTTACTTCTAATTAATTCTACCATTACAATCTACATGATAAAGAATGAATTTATTTACAGATACATTTAGTTCTAATTATGCGGGGGTCGCCTAGCCTGGTAGGGCGTAGGATTGCTAATCCTATGTTCGCAAGAACTCGTGGGTTCAAATCCCTCTCCCCGCGCCATTAAAACTTAATAGACCGATTTGGAGAGTTTTTTCATGGGACGTAGAAAAAGTCAAAAAATTATTCGAACAGGTCCAAAAAATGCTACTACTGGAATGTGTCCACTATGTCAGACAATTGGAAAAATCTTCCTATTAGGCTCACCTGGTGAAGAAAGAGCAAAATGTGAAAAATGCCGCCAAGAATTTGAATTGTAATCTAATACTCAATTAATAATTAAAACTACATACCCATAACTTTTTAAGAGAATTTTTTATTCATAATTCATTATGAGTTCAGACGCTGAAACCATTTATGAGCGAGTTGCAAAACTTGAAGATGAAATTGCACTGCTTAGAAGTGAAGTTGATATTTTGAAAGGAGCTTTGAGAAATAAAATTGCTCGTCATGAAATATCAATGATCAAAAAAGGCCGAGATGTTGATTCTATAATCGATTAATTTTTTGTCTTAATACTTCTAATTAGTTCTAAAACAAAATCTACATCTTCTGCATTAGGATTTATTTCTAAATATTTATTCAAATATTCTAATGCCTTTTCATAATTCAATAATCTTTGTTCTAAAATTCCTTTATCTCTAATATCTTCTGCAAAGTTTGATTCAATTGCTAATGCCATATTTGCACAGCGTAATGCTTTATCATAAACAAATGATTGAATGTAAGAGTTTTTTAGATTACGAACCATTCTAAGTAAAATTTTTTCTCCTTTCAATTCATCTAGGAATTCCGGTTTAAATTCTAATTCTCCTTCAAAATTCACATCAAGAATTTCTTGCAGATCATCTATGTTGAGTAATCTTCCATCATAAAATGGATCTAGTATCATTTCTTCGTTATATTTTACTAAAATATGTCCAGGAAATCCTACAATTTTTAGTTCCAATCCAATAAATTTTGCAATTTCAACATAAAGAATAGAAATTGTTATTGGCAGTCCTGTTTTTTTATCTATTACCTCATTCAGGAAATTATTTTTTGGATTATAGTAATCATCATCATCCCCACTGTAGCCTAAATTTTCAAAAAGATGTTCGTTTAACATTGAAATTAGATATGTTGGATTTTTAACATCGCTTATTGATTCTTTTAATGACATTCCAATTCGATTGATTTTTTTAATATATTCATCAACTTGTAAATCTGGAAATTCTATTAATTGAGAAAATTTGAGACATTTTTCAATTAAATTGAAATTAGGATTTTTTACAAATGATATCCATTCTGCAACTAATGGATCAAATTCTTCATTCAATTACAATTAACTCAGTTTTTTCAAGTATAATTGAGGATCTTTCAATTCTTTTGTATTTGGTGGAATCTCAATCATCTTTTTGAATGTCTTTGTGCCTAATTTTTCATATATGATTTTTGTAAAGTCTTTGCCCATGCTTTTTCTTACTTGATATGATGAAAAATCAGTTCCCATAAAGGTAGTAAGATAATTTTGAAAATCTTTGTCATCTTTTAAAATATTTTCAATGGCAAAAGCTGCCATTCCCTCCATTGCTGTAAATGCTGCATGATGTTGTTGGATTGGAACTAACCATTTTTTGTAAATTCCTAATAGTTGAGGAATTGATTCTCCTATTTTTGGATCAATTTCTACATGGGTATATGTCATTACATCTGGACCTATTTGTTCAATTAAGAAATGATCCGGATTCAAGAAGAAAAATAGATTTGCTTTTTTTGCTAATGGAAAATCATCTGGTACAGCTTGTAATTGACAATATTCTGAAAGTTTGTTAATAGTTTCAGTATCTAATGATAAAATAATCTCCGCTAATTCTTCATTTATTTTATTTACTTCTGCTGCTGCATTTTTGTTGATTCGTTGTAAATTTTCCTGAGATGCATGAATCAATTCTTCTATGACTGTCATTTTAACGGCACCTAGATACCCTGAATTCACATTTTCAAATTTTATCTCATATGGTTCACCTTGTTTGTGAAGAATTATTTCAGGGTATCTTGATAAAATGAATTTATTTAAATAAATAATTGAATCAAGATAATCCCCATATGTTGTTGTGATTTTTGAAATATATTGAATTGCATATGTTGAATATACTAAATATTTAGCTGTATTTTCTTGCATTAATTCTGCAATTCTTGTTTTATCTTCTTTTGAAACTGAATTAAATAATTCAGTAACAAATTCTTTTGATTCTTTATCTGCAAATACTTTTTCTCCTTTCAATCTTTTTAAATCTGTTAATTCTGGAAATTTTAATTCAATATTTTCAGGAATTTTAACACCTAGAAATTCTTCAACTTTATTTTTATAAGTGGAAAAAACATCTACTGCGATACTTTCTAAATTATTGAATTCAATTTTTCCTTTTAAATCTTCTTTGGCCCTACTTGCTAATTTGATAATTTCTTTTTCTTCATCTATCTCAACTGATAATTGTCCAAATAATGCCTCAGTAAACTCTTGAAATTCTCCCAATTTGATTAAAATTTGGAAATACTACATTTAACATTAACTTGAATTTTTAATAAAATGGAAAATCTAGTCATAAAAAAGAATAACAATGAAATATGCAAATGTCATTACCTAGTGTATGGCAACTGCTGTGATAATTATCCCAATTTTGGTAGTCACTGTAATTGCAATTTTATCTTATCTTGTTTACCAATTATTTTTAAAAAATATGTTAGCTAAACGTTCTATTTCTCAAACTCTTCAAAAATATAATATTAAGAAAACTCCTTCTCAAATAATTAAGGAATATTATGAGAATAAAGGTGAATCATTATCTCACGAAGAAATACAGAAACTTGAAAAAAATTATAGACTAAATGAACCAGAACAATTTCTTGCAATGTATGATGCTATAAGAGAAAATTCTAAAAATGATAAGTAATTTCTTTTGAACTTACTTATGGTTGAACTGGGATTTGAATGAATGGGGTTCCACCTTCACCAACTACTAGTGGAAGTTTGCCATCCCATGCTTGTGTCTTTAACCATTCTAGATAAAATGGGTTTGCTGATAATGCGTTATTGATAATTGAAATTGCCTCTGCTTCCCCTTGTGCTTCTGCAATGTTAGCTGCTGCTAAACCAACAGCTTGAGCTTCTAATTGCCTAGCTTCTACTTCAATTCTAATGAGATCATTTTCTGCTTTTTGGGCTTTTTGTTCTGCTTCTACTTTGGATTCAATTGCTTTAGCAAATAATGGTGAAAATTCGAAGTCTGTAATTGAAATAACTTCTGTAGTTACGTAAAATTGGTTTAATCTATCTCTAATTGCATTTTCAATATCTCCCTTAACTAGTGGTCTTTTTGTAATTAATTCTTCTGCATTATAATTTGCTGTAACTTGTTTTACTGTTTCTTCAACTGCTGGTCCAATAACCCTGTTTTCATAGTCTAATCCAATTTCCTTGTAAAGAAAATTCACTTTCTCATATTCTGCATGATAGTTTACAGTAACTGTTGTTTGAACTGTTTGAAGGTCTTTTGATGCACTTCTAGTCTCTTTATCATACTTTAGAGTACGAACTTCAATTTGTACTACCTCATCTTGAAATGGCACAACAAAGTGAATACCTTCAGCAAGCGGTGGTGCTGTTAAATCTACTGCACTCCATTGTGTAAGTACTCCTCTATTACCTGATTCTACAATTTTAACAGATGACGATGCTACAACTCCTATAATAATAAGCACAATAATAGCTCCTAAAACTAACTTGGCTCCACTCATGTTTACTTTTACAGAAGGTGATTGATACTTTGACATCTAAAAAGCCATAGACTTTCCTCCTATTATACCCATCACTATTTTTATACGTAAAAAAGAAAAATACTCCTCAACAGATTTATCTTGTTTATTTATTGTATCTGTATGGAAGCGGATTTTTCATGGATTTATTTGATAATTTTTTTGATGATCCCATTAGCAAGAATTTTGCCTCGTGTTCTCAAAAAATTAAAATCTGGTGATTTTCAATCTCAAGAAATTTCAGAAAGACAATTTGAATCTGATTATAACAGATATGCAGAAAAATCTGCTGATCAATTTGAATCAAATCCTAATGATTATCAAGAATCTCCAAAAAACCCAAAACCTCAAACCAAAAATATGCTTGTTTTAGGTGAACTAAATAGAGGAATTAAATTATTTGAAAACATTCAAAAAAATACGGGATTAACAAGTGAAGAATTGAATTCCATTTTAGAGGATTTAGAGAACAATGGTTTAATGAAAACTCAGCAAAAACAAGGATTGTTTGGTACCAAAACTGAATTAATTCCAACTGACAAGGGTTTCAAAGAGTATTATTCTTAGCATCCCTGTAGTTAAAATTTGTAATCTCTAAAATACACCCATCTATTTTTTTTAAAAATAATCTGTGTGCCGGGGGCGAGTTTCGAACTCGCGACCTCCAGATTATGAGTATTGCCTTAGTTGGAGAACCGTTAGAGTTTACCAATTTAACTGGCACTCTAACCAGGCTGAGCTACCCCGGCATACTATATTGCTGAAAATATGGGAAATTAAATGATTCTACAGTGCTAAATTATGTAATATTTTGTGATTTTAGGGTTTTTAGAATTTATTTAAGATTCTTCCATTCTACGTCCTCATTTTTTACCCAGAGGAATTTCTTTTGTAATGCTGCAGTATACAATTTATCCCATTCAGCTCCGACCTCCTCAGTCCATGCTTTGAAAATACGTGGATCAATGTAATTTCTAAGAGATGTTCCAATGGCATAATCTTTGGTTTTTTCTGATAAATCTAATTGAAGTTCCAATTTTTGTAATCTTTCTTTGTGTTTTGATTTTTGTTTCTTGATTTGTTCATTTAATGTCTTAATTCTTTTTGTTTTACTTTTATTTTGAATGTCTGTTTTTGGCTCTTTTGCTTCAACTTTTTTAAGTGTGTCTTGTGTTTTTACCCATACTTTTTCTTTTTCTAATTTTTTAATAGAATCTCTTTTCTTTTGTAATGTTTGTTCGTATGTTTTAGGGATGGTTCTTTTGTGATTGCACATTATTGCTGCTTCTAAGTTTGCTAATTTAGCATGGTATAATTTTTCATTTACTGTTTGTGTTTTAATTGTATCATGCTTTACTAGATAATTTTTAACAACTGTAGTGGCAAGATATGTTCTAAATACTTTAGCAGTTAAGCCTTTTACAATTCCTGAATAGTATTGATTAACATGTCTTGATGTAATTCCTTCAAAAATTTCATCTTTTGGTTTTTTCTTTTCTATTATTTTTTTAAGATTTTGATGGAATTGTTTGTCGTGACCTTCTGCAACTACTGTCTCTTTCCATCTAACACTATCTTTACCTAGAAAATCAAATTCAATTGTATTTGCTGTAATTTTGATGTGTTCCTTTCTTAGAGTTGTAGCACCTACGGTATCTGCTTCATCAGGATCTTTTTCGTCTCCTACCCTCATAGCAGTTCTATAAATCAAATAACATGCAGTAGATATTCTGTTAACCTTAGGATCACTACTTTTCATATCCTTAACGATTCTATCCTTTATCTTTTCAATTTCATTTCCGAGTTTGACTGCTTTTTCATATTTTTCTTTATCTCTATCTTGTTTTAATCCTGCAGTATCTGCTAACCAAACGTATTTTCTTTTTTGTGTAAGAAAATCCATCCAACTGGCTAACCACATGGAATCATTGTCATGAATAATTTTACCCCAATCGCCTTCAGGTTTTTTTGCATCTTTTCCAAGGTTTAATGTGACATCTTTTGCAGTAACTCTTGGTTTCCATTTACCTCTTAGTGGGTGCTCTCCTCTACCAATGAATATCCCTGGAGGTTCTGCCATATAGTTTCCAACCTCAACTTCTTTTCCATCCATGATGGCGATACCATATTTTACTTTCAATTTCTCACGTAATTCTTTTCTTTTTACAGCTAATGCTTTTCTGTCTTCTTTTGTCATCATTTCTTTGAGATCTTTTTCTTTATCTACAATTTTGTATGCATTTACAAAATCAATATCCTCGTATGATATTTTTTTAAATTTTGAATCTAATGTTTTGGCAAAATCTCCTGTAAAGTTTTTTTGAAAAACTTTGTCTTGTGCATAAGGTGTATCTTTTTTCTTTGCCCATTGATAGACCATTTCTTCTTGATTGATGTCAAGACTGATCGTTTCCCCCTTGATTTTTATCGTAATTCCTTGTTTCTCATATTTGGGAGGAAACAAGATTCCATTATGTTGTAATTTTTTCCATTTCATTTTATTTCATTCAATAGTTGTGGACTTTGACAAAAACTTGTTTTTATCTGTATATAATTTAACATGCAGTAGATTTTAGCCTGGAAATAGCTCTTTACTCATATATTTTTCAAATTCTAGGTCTGTTTTGGTCTGTTTTGCTTCCATAAACATGGCTGCATCAGTTCCTACAATATATCGTGGCAAGATTTCATCACTGTGAATTGCTTTCATAATTATTTCTGCAACTTGTGATGGTGGCGTTCCCATTTCAGCCATCATTTTAAGACCTGCTAAAATATGATCTGTTAATTCTTTATATTTTGGATCTGTTTTTGATTCTGAAATTTTCATAGAATTAAAAAAGTTTGTTTTAATTACACCTGGTTCTATTAAGGTAGTTTTAATTCCAAATTGACCAAGTTCGTATCTTAAACATTCACTAAATCCTTCTAAAGCAAATTTTGTACTGATATAAGCTGGAGAACCTGGTAATCCAATTTTTCCAACAACTGAACTAATATTTACTATGATTCCTGATTTTTGATTTCTCATAATTGGAGAAACTTCTTGAATAATTCTAACAATACTAAAAAAATTTGTTTCAAACTGTTTTCTAAAATCATTTAATGTAATGTCTTCAGTACATCCAAATTGACCATATCCTGCATTATTTACTAAAACATCTATTCTCCCATTTTCTGATGAAATTTTTTTAATTGCTGAAACAATTGATTCTTCTTTATCTACATCTAATTCAATGATTCTTATTTTGATATTTTCTTTTTTTGCAGCATATTCTAATTCTGCTGATTTCTTTACATCTCTCATACTTGCGTATGTTTCATATCCATCTCTTGCTAATGCTAATACTGTTTCTAACCCAATTCCTGATGAACTGCCTGTTACAAGAGCAATTTTTTTCATAGTTTTGTTATTTTTTTCTTATATTTATCCCATTTTGATTTTCTATACTAACAGAGCAATCCAAACACGATATACTATCGTGTGTTTTCATACCCTTTGTTAGGGATATCTGTTATTTAGCTTTTTTGAGATTTTTTCTTGGTTTTTAAAAATGCCTTCTCCTTTGAAGTACAAGGGTTCAGGGCGTGAAGTCTTTTTTTGTAGGTCATTCTTCCTCTTCTTCAATTTCTTGTTTTGATATCTTCTCTATGGTTGCAAGGATATCATCTTGTGACATGCCTTGTTCTTTCATTCTTGCCATAATTTCAGTTACAATTCCCTCCATCATTTCTTTTTTCTTTTCAGGATCTAGCATATCATGTCTATTTTAGGCCAATATTTCAATCATTATTTAGAAAAAAAGGAAAGAGTTACTTGATATTTGATTAGTTGGGAAGTAAAATTATGACAAGAACAATTACTTGTAAGGAAGCCCAGAGAGATTGCACATGGTCGTTTAATGCAGAAAGCATTGAAGAGGTATGGTCAAAATTAAAAGAACACATAGAATCACAACACAAAGAAATTGAATTGACTGCTGAAAATATTGAAATTATCAAATCAATTATCACTTCCAAAGTTTACAGAGATGGCGAACGAGTTGAATCAGGGAGATTTTGGTGGTGGGCAGAGAGAATGGAAAAAGTAAACAAACTAATCTCATGAAATTAGTTTATTGTGTTCCAATTTCTTCATACTAATGGTTTATCGCCTTCCATAGGATCAATTAGTTCTGTTTTTTCTCCATTGTTGATTCTTTCTAGGATTTCAAATGCCGAATATTTGTGCAAATATTCATTATTATTCCCACACCTGTATGAGAAAGTACATCGTGGGCATCCTGCTTCATTTTTACAAGGACATTCTTTTACAATATGCATACTTCTTTCAAGTGCCTTTTCAAATCTATCATACAATGCCTTGCTTGCACCACTACCTCCAATCGCTCCATCGTACACAAAAATTAAGCCTGACGTACCTAATGATATGCCTCCTAAATCTTGAGATACCCCACCAGTAATCATATTACTGCCTTCAATTACGACATGTTCTGTTGCATGATATCCACTAGCTTCTGTATATTCTTCATCTTCAGATTTTTTCATAATCTCTAGAGGCCTTGGTGCATGAAATACAATACCTTTTGTAATGAAATCATATTCTAGTGGTGTATCTAACATCACCTTTTTACCTTGTGTAACTTCTTGTCCTAATTCTATGTTCACGTAACCGTAAACTTTTTTCTCAATGTGTAGTTTGCAAAATGCTATTTCAATTCCACCTGCATTTCTTTTTTCAAATATCGTTTCAATTGTTGGCCATTCTTCTGTTAGTGATTTTGTATAGTATGGATAATCTTTTGGAATTCTTTCAATTTTAGCATAATTTTTTTCAGGATAATTTAGTTCTTTTACTTTATACCGTGAACCTGCTAGAAAATAAATTGCATCCTTGTGTAGTTCTTCTAATGCAATTGGTAGTATTCTGTCCCCTACTTTTTTTTCATTTAGAAAAATATCTATTGATTTGCCTATTCCTCTTATACTGTAATTATTTAATATCGAATTAATTTTATCAAAATTTGGAATTATTCTGTTGTTTGATTCTATAATATTTTCTTCAATAATATGTTGTTCAATTATTTTTTGATGCTCTTTTAATTCGTGTTTAGAAATTGGTTTATCACATGCCATTGCCAAAATTTGAAATTCTTCTACAAATGGATTTTTTGGATCAATGTATGTTTTTTCAATATCCTCAAAATAATCATCAGGATGATTTTTGTAATATTGAGAAATAGGGTCATTTCCTAATGCTAAAAATGCATATCCTCTTTGACCCTTTCTTGCAGCTCTTCCTATTCTTTGAGTAAGTCTGTTAACTGGTATTGTAGATGAAATTACACAATCAACATTTCCAACATCTATGCCTAATTCAAGTGTGGGAGTGCATGAAATTGCTTGTAATTTGTCTTCCTTGAATTGTTTTTCTACTGACATCCTGTAATTTGCCATTAGTCCTGCTCGATGTACTTTTATGTTGATTTTTTGTTTTTTTGCTTGCATTGCCAAAAGTTCAGCATTCAAATGAGAATTACTGAAAATCATTGTTTTGTGATTTTCATCTGTTAATTTTTTTGTCAATTCCACCATTAGTTTTCTTTGTGTTCTAAGTGATGGAAATAACATTGCAAAATCTGTTTCTCCTTTTTTGCCTGATCCCTTAATCAGTTGCATTTTTTCTCCAAATAATTGTTCACAAAATGTTTTTGCATCTTCAAGTGTAGCTGATGCTGCAACAAATTGTAATTTTTTATTACAAATTCGTTTTAGTCTTTTTATAATATAGTGAACATTTGATCCAAAAATTCCTGAATAAACATGTGCTTCATCTACTACCAAAATTTCTGTTGAATTTAATACTGACGAAAATTTTGTTTGATGCCATAAATGATAATGTAATACATCAAAATTTGTAATTAAAATTTCTGGTGGTGTTTCAATAATTTCTCTTCTTTCATCTATTTTGGTGTCTCCATCAAAAACTTTAACATTAATTTTAATTTTATTTGCAAATTCTTGAATTTTTGGAAATTGATCTCTGGCTAATGCTTTTGTTGGATATACAAAAATCGCAAATACTTTTCCTTCATTGGATTCTTTTTTTATTCTTTGAATTACTGGAATTAAAAACGCCTCTGTTTTTCCTGATGCTGTTGGTGCTTCAATTATGATATTTTCTCCAAATACTATTTCTTGAATTGCATCTTCTTGAAATTTATAAAATTGTTTGATTTTTAATTGATTTAGAAAATCTGCAATTTTTTCATCTAATCCTAATTCGTTCACTTTACATCCCATTTTAGGCTCAGAATTCTTTAAAATTCTATAATCTGAAATAAAATCTTTCTTTGAAAATAATATTTTTTCGATAAATTTTTCAGGATTTGTTTTGCCTATCATTTCTTTAATCTCTTTTTTTGATCTTATGATCCCTTCATCTGTTAATCCCTCAGTTAGTCCTTTTTCTGAAACTAACCCTTTATCAAATCTTGTTAGAAACTCTAGAAATACTTCGTCAGGGTTTTTTGAAAATTCTAATATGTCTTCAATTCCGCATTTATTGCAAGATACATGCATTTTTTTGTTGAATGTTTTTTGAATTTCTATTTTTGATTTACATTTTGGACATGAAAATTTCAAGATCTATCTAATATGAAATACTTGGTGATTTATTGTTTAATTTATTTGCCAACCAATGAGATTATTAACCTAGAAACAATCTTCAATTTAAAAATGAAAAAAATAGAAATTAACAAAATTTACAATCAAAATTGTATTGATGGAATGAAATTAATTCCTAAAAATAAAATTGATCTTGTCATTACTGATCCCCCTTTTGCTATTGATTTTAAAGCAAAAAAGGCCAATTATAATCGAACTGCTTCTAGAGTCTTAACTGGTTATAATGAAATTAAACCCAAAGATTACTACGATTTTACATTTTGTTGGATGAGTGAAGTTTTTAGAATTTTGAAGGATTCTGGAAGTATGTATGTTTTTTCAGGATGGAATAATCTTAAGGATATTTTACGTGCCTTAGATGATGTTGGATTTGTAACTATTAACCACATAATTTGGAAATATCAGTTTGGTGTTGTTACAAAAAAGAAATTTGTTACATCTCATTATCATTGTCTTTATGTTTGTAAAAATGATAAACAAAGAAAATTTTTCCCTTTTTCTAGATTCAAAAAAGAAGATAAATCTGAAGATGGTCGAAGTCTTCATTACCGTGATAAAGAAGACGTATGGGATATTAAACGAGAATATTGGTCAGGTGATGAAAAAACTCCTACTAAACTCCCATTAGAAATTATTAAAAAATTATTGGAATATTCTAGTGAAAAAAAAGATATTGTATTTGATCCATTTTTGGGTTCTGGACAAACTGCTGTAGTAAGTAAATCTCTTAATCGTCGTTATCTTGGATTTGAAATTGTTCCTGATTATTACAAATTTGCTAAAAAGAGATTAGATAAAGATCTATATCGAATTAAAAAATCAAAATAATTCTATTTTGTTTCATTAGTGTCTGTTGTTCTTTGACCCATCTTTGAAGAAATTTCTTTTTGAATCTCATCATCTGTTTTCCCTTCTGTTTTGATTCCAGCTGATTTTGCTATCATTTCTAATTTCTCCCTCTCTGTTTCAACTGGTCCTGATATTTTTGGAGTTTCTTCAGTTACTTCTTTCATTTGTTGTTGAATTTCATTTTTTGCATTATTGTATTCACTTACAACTTTACCCATTTTTTTAGCTGCTCCTGGAAGTTTACCTGTACCTAAAATTAACACAACTGCAACAAATATGATGATCATCCATTCACTTCCACCTATATTCAATGAGTACTCAAGCATGTTCAGATATTTTTTGATTTAAAATTAAACGTAATGTTTGATATTGTGCCTAATTAACTTGCGAATTTGAAAAATTTCTTCATTCTTTGATTTTTAACGGTTCTAATTTCTTTCTTGAAATTATTGCTAGCATTGTAATTCCTACTCCTATAATGGAGAATATGATGTATGGTGTTTCATTTCCAAATGCATGAGTAATTGGTCCTCCTATGGTTGGTCCCACTGCCCATCCTAATCCAAAAATTGTTTCATATGCTCCAATAATTTTTCCAGATATTCCTCTTTTTGTTTTACTTAGAATGATTTCTAATGTTAATGGGAAAAATATACTAAATCCAAATCCCATTAACACTATGGCAATTCCAAACATGATGATTGAATCTGCAATTACTGATATTCCTAACCCTATTGAAACTGCTAGTGTGGCTGCAATCAAAGTTTGACTGGTTCTTTTTGCAAATTTTCCTGCTAATGCAAGTGAGATTACTCGTGAAATTCCAAATGCAAAATAAAGATACAAAATATCTGTTGCATTCATTCCTTTATCATTAAGAAATGCTGGAAAAATTGTTAAAATTATTCCAAATGATGATGTACAAAAAATTAGTAACGTGATTACCTCCGGAAATTTTTTCATATCTTTAATTGCTGAAAACGAAAATCTTTCGTGATGCTTTTTGATATGTTTTTTTGATGCTAATAATGCTGTAATTATACCGGCAGCTAAAATGAATGCTGCAATTTGGAATAGTATTCTATATGTGACATCTAGATTTTCTAAAAATGCTGTACCTAATAATGGTCCTATCATAAAACCCATGACAAAAAACATTGTAAACCATGAAATGTTTTTGACTCTGTTTTTCTCTGTACTTTCATTTGAGATAATTGATTCACATGGTGGCCAAAAAAATGCATGAGCTACTCCTGTCATTATTCTAAATCCTAGAATTTCTGGAACTGATTGTGCAATAGATAGTAGATAAATTGATGCTGAATTGATTGCTGCACCTATTGCTAGAATGTATGCATTGTTTATCCTGTCTAATAATATTCCTACAAAAAGTGGAATGAACATGTATGGTATGAAATTTGCTAATCCGATGAAACCTAATTCTGAATATGTTGCACCAATTACATTTTTTGCAAAAATTGGGAGAATGGGACCGTGTAAACCATATGAAATACCTATGATTAAACCTGTAATGTTAACTAAAATTAAAACTCTGTTCATTTGTATGCCGCAACCATTATTGCGCCACCCATAAGATCTTTTTCAAATTCTACTCGTGAAAATTTTTCTAATAATAATTCTTCTAGTTTTTTATTTTGAGGCCATCTTTGGAATGTTCCGTAGAGTGTTCCAAATTTTAATCCCAATCGTCCTCCTGCACAAAATGCAAGAATTGGTAAAATACATCTTAGATAAAATGCCACTCCTGCTCTAATGAAACCTCTATCTGGTTTTCCTAAATCCACAATAACCATTCGTCCTTCTTTTTTTAATACACGATGAATTTCTGAAATTGCAACTCTTAGATTGATTGCATCTCTCAATGAATATCCGCATAAGACTGCATCAAATTCTTCATTTCTAAATGGAATGTGTTCAAAAACACCATTTGCCATATTTGGAATTTTTTCAAAATGTGAACTTGTATTTTTTAACATAGGTACTAATGGATCATAAAGTGTAATCGAAATATCTCCATCTGTAAGTTTCAATGCAGTTTTAGACATATTTCCAAATCCAGAACCTGCATCTAAAATTTTATTTCCTTTGAGTACTCTCCCTGAAATTCCTCGATTTCTATGTTCTACATCTTTGCCTAATGATATAATTGAATTTACTTTATCATAAATTGGAATAATTTCTTTAAGAACTTCAATAACTTCACTCCAGTAGCTACTTCCTAAACCCATTGTTTATGACCTCTTAATTTCAAATTGAAAATTTTTCAAATCTAAAACTTCTATTCGTTTGTAAATTTGGATACGTTTTTAGAATAATTTTCTAAATCTGCTTCTGAAATTTTTTCAAATACTTTTGAATCTGATGATACTTTAGCCATTTTGACGTTTTTAATTTCTTCTTTTCTTTCTTCTTTCAAATTTATTGATGCAATAGCTAATGCTGCAGCATCTTCTAAACTCATATCTGGATTATAATTTTTTTCTAAAAATGAATTCACTTCATCAGCACCTGCTCCTATTGCAACTGCTGTGAATTGGACATATGTTCCACTTGGATCTATTACATAGATTGCTTCTCCTTTCTGATCAACTCCTGCAATGATCATTGAAACCCCATTTGGACGTACTCCGCCATATTGTGTAAATTGATGAGCTGTATCTGCCAAGTATTTTGAAACTGTTGCAATTTCTACTGATTCATCATATGTCATTCTGTTTCCTTGTGAGAATGCTCTTGCATTATCAACTTGGACTCGTGCATCTGGAATATATCCTGCTGCAGCAACTCCAATATGATAATCTACTTGGAAAATTTTCTGTGTAATATTTTTAGTTTGTAATGTTCTTGCTTTCTCTTCTACTGCCATAATTACTCCTTGTTTAGTGGTTATGCCAATTGCAAGTGTTCCTCTTTTTACTGTCTCTATGGCATATTCAACTTGATAAATTCTGCCATCTGGAGAATACATTGTAGGTGTCATATCGTAACCTTTTGATGCCATCATGATATCACAAGTTTATTCTCAGTCAATTTAAGGGTAATTATCTCTCAGTTATTGTAGATTTTTTTTAAAATTTAAAATCATAATCTTCTATTTTGAACCAAACTTATATAATCTGAATAGTAGTATTATCGTTGTTATGGTAAAATCTGATCCATTTGCTAATGCAACTAAACAAGTTAATGATGCTTGTGATATTCTTGGCATTAAGGATAAAGGAATTCGTGAGTATCTTGCAATGCCAAATAAAATGTTGAGAGTTAAAATTCCTGTAAAGATGGATAATGGAAAACTTAGAATATTTACTGGTTTTAGAAGTCAACATAATAACGACAGAGGACCATACAAAGGAGGCATTCGTTATTTCAATCCTGAAGGTGGTGTAGAGTATATGGAACGTGAAGTTATGGCTTTATCATCATGGATGACTTGGAAATGTGCAATTGTTGATGTTCCTCTTGGTGGAGGAAAAGGTGCTATCTATGTTAATCCAAAAACTGAAAAACTTAGTGATGGTGAAATGGAGAGATTAACAAGAGGTTTTGCTTACAAAATTTCTGAAATTATTGGACCCGAAAAAGATATTCCTGCACCTGATGTTTATACAACTGGTAGAGAAATGACACAAATCATGGACACATTTAGTAAATTAAATGGAAACAAATATTCTCCTGGTGTAATTACTGGTAAACCAATTTCTATGGGTGGTTCTTTGGCAAGAAATGTTGCAACTGGTTTAGGAACTGCATATACAGTCAGAGAAGCTGCAAAAACTTTAAAAATTAAATTAAAAGGTGCAAAAGTAGTTTTACAAGGATTTGGAAATGCTTCTACATTTGCTGGTGAATATCTAGAAAAAATGGGAGCAATAGTGGTTGGTGTAAGTGATTCAAGAGGTTCTATTTTAATCCCAAAAGGAGCAAAAGTAAGTAAAATCTTACAACACAAAGAAAAAACTGGTTCTGTGGTGGGTTTTACTGGTAGTAAAAAAGTTTCAACTGAAGAATTACTTACTGCAAAATGTGATATTTTGATTCCTGGAGCTTTGGAAAATCAAATTACTGCGGCAATTGCAAAAAAATTAAATTGTAAAATTATTGGTGAAGCTGCAAACGGTCCAACATTACCAGAAGCAGATCCAGTAATTGAAAAGAAAAAAATTCTTGTCGTTCCTGATATTTTGGCAAATTCTGGTGGTGTCTGCATTTCTTATTTGGAATGGGTTCAAAATAATATGGGATATTATTGGAGTTTTGATGAAGTTGCATCTAAGATGGAGAAAAATATCACACAAGGATTCAAAGATGCATATGCATTATCTAAAAAACACAAAGTGGATATGCGAAAAGCTACAATGGTCTTAGCTGTTGAACGGGTTCTAGAAGCATTTAATCAAAAAGGCATTTGGCCTTAGTCATCTAATTTTTAATTTACACGATGTCTGATGTTTTATTAGTACAGAATACTAGGATTGAAGGCTCAGGCTATTTGGGTGATTTGTTATCTGATGATGGATTTAATGTCATTTCAATTAATGCAAAACATGAAAGTATCCCTGAAAAAAAATTTTCAATGGTAGTAATATTGGGTGCACCTGAAAGTGCTAATGATAATTTATCTTATCTGATGGAAGAACAAAAATTAATTAAAAATTCTGTTAATGATGATATACCTGTTTTAGGAATTTGTTTAGGTTCACAACTTATTGCAAAAACTTTTGGTGCTAAAGTATACAAAGGACCAACAAAAGAAATTGGGTTTTATCATGATCTAATGATATCAAATAATTCCAAATTATTTTCTGGATTCACAAATCCTTTTTCTGTATTTCATTGGCATGGTGATACTTTTGATTTACCTGATGGGGCAACTAGATTAGCATTATCTGAAAATTATGAAAATCAGGCATTTCAATACAAAAGTGCAGTTGGTTTACAATTTCATTTGGAAGTAAATGAACAAATGGTAAATCTTTGGTTAGACAAAACTGAAGAAAAATTACAACAAATATCCTATATAGATCCACAAAAAATTCGATCAGATATTGATCACAATATTTCTACTGTAAAATCCAATATGGGAACTTTCTACAATAATTTTAAATCATTATTTTCGCTTTGACCAAAGTTTAATATATTGAGTTTTGATTTCATCGATCGAACGATGACTACAGTTAAGAAAATTTTTGAAGAAACTATTCTAACCGATCACAAAGTTATCACTGAAGAACTATCAAAATCTATTCTCAAAACATATGGTGTCAAAGTACCTCCTTATGCCTTAGCAACTTCTGCTGCCGATGCGGTAAAACAAGCTAAAAAAATTGGTTTTCCATTAGTAATGAAAGTAGTATCACCACAAATTTTACACAAAACTGATGTTGGTGGAGTTAAAGTTGGAATTGATAATGTTGCTGATGTCAAAAAAACTTTTGATGATATGTATGGACGTTTATCTAAAAAGAAAGGTGTTGATGTAAAAGGAATTCTTTTAGAAAAAATGGTTCCAAAAGGTGTTGAATTAATTGTAGGTATTCAAAACGATCCTCAATTTGGTCCAATGATTATGGCTGGATTAGGTGGTGTAATGACTGAAGTTTTTAAAGACGTTGCATTTAGAATGTTACCAATCACTACATCTGATGCAAAATCTATGATAAATGAATTAAAAGGTTCAAAACTTCTCAAAGGTTTCAGAGGAAGTGAACCTGTTGATCTTAATATGGTTGCAAAAATGTTGGTATCAATTGGTAAGTTAGGTGTTGAAAATGCAAATCACATTAACAGTATTGACTTTAATCCTGTTGTTGTTTATCCAAAATCACACTTTGTAGTAGACGCAAAAATTATTTTAAATAATGAATTAAAAAAGAATTCAATTTCAAAAGTAAAACCAAATACCACCTCGATGGAGACTTTCTTTACTCCAAAATCTGTTGCACTAGTTGGTGCATCTGCAACACCTGGTAAAATTGGAAACTCTGTATTGGATGCACTTGGAAAACAAGACTACAAAGGTAAAGTTTATCCAATTAATCCAAAACAAAAGGAAATTCTTGGAATCAAATGTTATCCGTCTTTAGAAGATATTAAAGATAAAGTAGATTTGGTTGTTGTTTGTGTTGATCTTTCAGCATGTAGCCCAATTATGAAGACATGTGCAAAGAAAGGAATTCATAATGTTGTAATTGTTTCAGGTGGCGGTAAAGAACTTGGTGGTGATAGAGCTGCTATGGAAGCTGAAGTTAAAGAATTATCAATTAAGCATAAAATTCGTGTAATTGGTCCTAATTGTATTGGAATGTTTAATGCCGCAAATAGACTTGATTGTGCATTCCAAGGACAAGAAAGAATGGTACGTTCCAAATCTGGAAATGTTGCATTCTTTTCACAAAGTGGAACTATGGGAATTAGCATGTTGGAGAGTGCTGACTTATTTGGTTTATCAAAAATGATTAGTTTTGGTAACCGTTCTGATGTTGATGAAGCAGATATGATTTGGTATGCTGCAAATGATCCTCAAACTAAAGTCATTGGATTATACGTTGAAGGATTTGGTGATGGTAGAAAATTCATCAATACTGCAAAACGTGTAATGAAAGAGAAAAAGAAACCTATTGTTATTTGGAAAAGTGGTAGAACTGCAGCAGGTGCAAAACAAGCTGCATCGCACACTGGTTCACTTGGTGGATCTAATGCAATGATAATGGGTGCATTCAAACAAGCAGGAATTATTTCAGTTGACAGTTATCAGGAATTAGTTGGAGTGTTAAAGGCACTTGCATGGCAACCTGCAGCAAAAGGTAATCGTGTTGCTATGACTAGTAATGGTGCTGGTCCAATGATTGGTGGAATTGATCAGTTAGAAAGATTGGGTCTAACAATTGGTAAGTTATCTCCAAAAATTCGTAAAAACATTAAAGATCATTTCCCACCTACAGTTCCAATTCATAATGGTAATCCTGCAGATGTAGGTGGTGGAGCAACTGCTGATGACTATAATTTTGTCATTGAACAATTTTTAGCTGAAAATAATGTGGATATTGCAATGCCTTGGTTTGTTTTCCAAGATGATCCACTTCAAGAAACTATTGTTGATTATTTAGCTAAACTTTCAAAGAAAAAGAAGAAACCAATTCTTGCAGGCGGTAACGGTGGTCCATATACTGAAAAAATGATTAAATTGATTGAGGAAAATAATGTCCCAGTTTATCAAGACCTTAGAACTTGGGTTGCTGCAGCATCTGCATTATCCCAATGGGGTAAAGTTCGCGGTAAATAGAGAACATTTAATTTTAGTATAATTTCCGCTGTAATTATGTCACTAGTTACCACATCAACTTCTGATGGCATTTGTACTGTCAAAATCAATAGACCAGACAAACTCAATGCTATGAATACTGATGTTGCAAAAGAACTAATCAAAACTTTTGAAACTATCAATCATGATGATAATGTCAAAGTTATCATTTTGACTGGTGAAGGTGAAAAAGCATTTTCTGCAGGAGCTGATATTGAATATATGTCAAAAATTTCTGCAGATGAATCTGTCGAATATGCAAAAACTGGACAACTTGTAACTGCAACTGTTGAACTTGTAAAACAACCAACAATTGCAGCAATCAATGGATTTGCATTAGGTGGAGGTTGTGAACTTGCAATGTCATGTGATATTAGAATTGCAGCAGACACTGCAAGATTAGGCCAACCAGAAGTAACAATTGGAATCCCTCCTGGATGGGGTGGAACACAAAGATTAATGAGAATTGTGGGAATAGCAAAGGCAAAAGAACTTGTCTATACTGGAAAAATGATCAAAGCTGATGAAGCAAAAGAAATTGGATTAGTTAACCAAGTAGTACCTCTTGCATCATTACAAGAAGAAGCTTTGAAAATGGCACAACAAATCGCTGGATGTTCAACTATGGGTGTTCAGATGTCTAAAGTTGCAATCAATAAAGGAAGAAATGCAGATCTTGATACTGGTCTTTCTATTGAACTCCTTGCTTGGAGAAATTGCTTTACACATCCTGATCGTGAAGAAAGAATGACTGCATTTGTGAATAAATCCAAGAAATAAGCTATTTCAGTCTCTTTTTTATTTTTATTATTTATAGAATCTATGGATTACTAGTGTGCTGAAGGTGAAAAGATTATTATATTTTAAAATTGGTTTTTGATCATAATGGCAACTGAACAAACACAAAAAATGATTACAGTTACTGCAAAAGCAGCTGAGAAAATTCATGAATTCATGAAAGAAGAGGCAGAATCCCCTGAATACTTGCGAGTATATGTTCAAGGTGGTGGCTGTTCTGGATTATCATATGGTATGGGTTTTGAAAAAGCCCCAGAAGAAGATGATCTAGTTCTTGAAGAAAATGGAGTTAAACTCTTGGTTGATAGCTACAGTGTTGATCATTTACAAGGTGCTAACGTTGACTATATTGAAAGCCTTATGGGATCTGGATTTAAAATTAATAATCCTAATGTTACAAAATCCTGTTCGTGCGGTCATTCATTTAGTACTGAATAAACAGTTTAATGATTTTCATTTTTTATTTTCTTAGTCTTACTCTGTTCAAAATTTTATTCTTTTTTTGCGATACCCTCATATATCGCAGATTGGAATTTATGGTATAATGATAAAGGAGATGAAGAATTTATGCCTCAATCAGGAATTGTCAAATATCACGTTAAACTTTCCTATGAAGTTGATGGACTCGTTGAACGAGCAGATATAATCGGCGCCATCTTTGGTCAAACAGAAGGACTGTTAGGCCCTGAGATGAATCTGAATGAACTGCAACGAGTTTCTAAAGTAGGACGTATTGAAGTTATTGCAAAATCAACAGCCAATACTACAAGTGGGAATGCTGTTATTCCAATGAGTACTGATATTGATACTTGTGCATTAATTGCAGCAGGTATTGAAAGTATAGATAAAGTTGGCCCTTTTGACTGTAAATTTACTTTAGATGCAATTGACGATGTACGTGCTGCAAAGAAAGATGATATTGTAAAACGTGCAAAAGAAATCAAACAAAAATGGGCAACTAAAACAGTTAGTGAAGGCGAAACAATGTTAAATGATGTTCACCAGGGTGATTCTGGTAAACTATCTACATATGGACCATCTAAATTAACTTGTAGTTCTGGAGTGTTTAATTCAAATTGGATTATTTTAGTCGAAGGTAGGGCAGACGTAATCAATCTTTTGAGAGCTGGATATGATAATGTTCTTGCAATAGAAGGAGCAAAAATCGATGAATCCATAAAGGAATTGTGTTCCGAAAAAGATACTGTTGTAGCATTTATTGATGGTGATAGAGCAGGTGGTTTTATTCTCAAAGAACTCAAATCTGTTGTTACACTTGATTATGAATTACAAGCTGATAGTGGTGTTGAAGTAGAAGAATTAACTCCTCAAAGATTAGATGAAATTTTGCAACCTATTGCTGATGAAATAAAAAATGGTAAAAGTACCCCATCTTTAAAAAGCGAAGATGATAAATCGATTGCAGATATTGCATCTAAAATTTTCCCAAATCTTAATGAAACTTTAGAGGCAGTTGCATTAGACAGTGATCAAAGTGAAGTTTTCAAAGTTCCAATTAGTGAAGTAGTTAGTAAATTATCTTCTCAATCTGGCATCAAATATCTTTTGTTGGATGGAATTATTACAAAGAGATTATTGGAAGGTGCTAAAAATGCTGGAATTGAATGTGTAATTGGTCACAGAGTTGCAAAATTATCTAACTCTGATGGAATGACATTAAAAACATTCTCTGATTTAGGCGTTTCTTAGGATTTTAGATGACTGAACTAAAAATTCAGCACCTCTTAACTCTCTCTTATCTTTTATCTAAAGGAGCAAAACACAATTACATTACAATCACTACATCGTCATTAGGAAAAAATATCCATAAATCCCAACAAGCTGCATCTAAACATTTAGTTGAACTGGAACAAAATAAATTTCTCACTAGAATAAACACTGGAAGAAATTTATCTGTAAAAATATCTAACAAGGGTTATTCTGAAATGGTTAAACTTTCTTCAATTCTACAGAAAAGTTTGGATTCTTCTCCATCATATGTCTATCTTCAAGGAACTTTAGTTTCAGGAATGGGTGAAGGTGCTTACTATATGGGATTAAAAGGATACACGAAACAATTTAAATCTAAAATTGGCTATGTTCCATTTCCTGGAACTTTAAATGTTCGTTTAGATAAAAAAATTCATCAAGAATCAATTAAACAATTTGAAACTTTAGACGGAATAAAACTAAACAGTTTTTCTGATGGTAAACGAACATATGGTTGGGTAAAATGTTTTTCTGCCAAATTAAATAATTCTATTGATTGTGAATTAATAATGCTTGAACGAACTCATCATGATGATTCTGTTATTGAATTAATTTCTAAAACATGTTTACGAAAAAATTCTAAATTAAAAGATGGTTCAAAAGTTACAATAAAAATTGAAATAGATTCTTAAATTCCGTGAATTGATTCCCCGTACTCTTTTTCTATTTCTGAACTAGAACTTTCAGGAATTGGTGATTGTAATCTTGCCACTTTTGCATCTAACTTTATTTTTTTACATCCTTCTATAATGAATTGTTCTTGATGAATTTGATCATACCCTAATGCAATGATTTGTGGTTTTACTAAATTCACTGTTTTAAAAATATCATTTTCTTGTCCTATTAAACACAAATCCACTACTTCTAAGGAATTAACTAATTCTTGTCTTTGTTCTTGACTGTGGATTGGTTTTCTTTTTTTCATTTTTACTGCTGTATTGTCTGTAGCTACAACAACAACAAGTACATCCCCTAATTCTTGTGCTGCGTTTAATGTAGAAATATGTCCTGGATGTATGATGTCAAATACGCCTCCTGCTAGCACTACTCTTAATGATCCTCTACCAATTTCAGTTAATGTCATTTTATCTTCACTGATTAAATTTTTTTGGATTAATTTAGCCAATTTTTGAGAAACTTGTTCTTTAGAAATCAAATTATTTTCTAAAATTTTTTCTATTGGATTTTCTCCAGTTATTTGACTTACGTATAACACCGATAAGATTTTTTTTTCAATTTGTTCCAATATTCTTTTAACTTTTCACCTCTTCTTTAATTTATTGATAATATTACATTTTAAATTCAAGGCCTTTTGCTAATCTTAGTGCATCTACTAATCCATCAGCATATCCAATGCTTAAAATTGCATTTTCATCTCGACCCTCATCAAGAAATACCTCTGCATCCTTAATGTATCGTTCTGCATTATCTAAAATAACTTCAAATTCTTTTTGATCTTTGTAAAATGGTTCAATTTCCTCAAGTGCTTCTCTAACCATTGGAACATATTTTTTCATCATTTGTTTTGAAATTTTTTCTGTTTTTTCAGAATTATCAAATGGTTCATCTATGCATTTTCCAAATAATTTCAATGCATCTGATTCTGTGAAATGTAATCTACCTGGAATGATGATTGTATGTGGTGGTTTTCCAAAATCTGTTTCTTTCAAATTAGATATTTTTCCTGAAACTATTGATTGATCTTTAAAACCAATTCTAGATGCAATAATTACATAATTTGATTCTGTAATTACTTTTCTTGTTTGTCCTTGTTCTGTTTCTAATAATCCATTTAGTGCATCTTTGGGATCTAAGAAAAAATTTTTGTCTTGATTATATTCTAACAACAATACTGTGTGATTTCCCTCAATCAAATTTTTATAAATTACATAATATGGTGTTGTAAGTGACTTCATTTCATTCATTATTGTTGCAATCCTTCCAATTTTGTAAAAATGTAAACCACATTCTCCAATCATAGATGTTAATGATGAAGAAGCATGAATTGAATGTGTTTGAATTTTATTTTCAATTGCCCTTACTCTTAATTCAATATGTGTTGTTGCAATGTAGGGATCTCCGTATGCTAACAAAACTACATTTTTTTCTTTTGATGATTCTAAAATTTCATTTCCGTCTTCAACTAGCCATCTTTTAGCTAGTTTGAATTCGCCTTTGACTGAATTTTGAATTTTTTCTAAATCTGATTCACTTATGGGACTAGTAAATTGTTCTAAATACACAATGTCCGCATTTGAAATTTTTTCTAATCCTTCTATTGGGATTGAATCAAAACCTGAAATCCCTAAACCTACAAATGATAACATTATTGCAATTTTTTGTCATGTAGCCTTTTTAAATGCTGTAAAGTTGCCTTGAAAACTTCTATGCCTTTTAGATACTCTTCAATTGATACCTTTTCATCCATTGTATGGGCTTCATGTGGATCCCCTGGACCGTATGTGACAACAGGAATTTTCCATTGATTTCCTAAAACATTCATGTCTCCAGTTCCTGTTTTTCTAATTAAAGTTGGTCTAGATTTCTCTACTTGCATTATTCCAAGGGTAAATGCTCTGACTAATGAGGAATTATGTGGGGCTTCAAATGGTTCTGTCTCATCTAAAATTGAATAAAATGCATCAACTTTTCTAGATTGAGAAATTTCTTTAACTAATATTGCAATTTTTTGTTCAATTGTTTTACAATTCATATCAACTGGAATTCTAATATCAAAAAGAGTTTCACATTCTTTTGGTGTAATGTTGTGACTTGTCCCACCTTTAATTTCTGTCATTGTTGCAGTTAGCAACATTCCTTTTGTTTTCCCATCTTGGTTTGCTTCTAGTTTTTCTTTTAATTCTTTTACAAAGATTATCGATTCTTCGATTGCATTTTTTGAAAGCCATGGGGCACTTGCATGTGAACTATCTGCAACACTAATCTTCAGATTAATTGCTAATCTACCTTTGTAAGCAATTGTCACTTGTTTAATTCCACTTGGTTCCCCAAATACTGCATAATCTATATCCATTTCTTTTTTAACAATATTCTTAATTCCTATTGCATTTCCTTCTTCATCCACAGCACCTACAAAAGTTATTGTTCCTTGATTTTTTTCTATTGCAGCTGCCGCAAATAACATTGCCATCAATGGCGCTTTTGCATCTGATGCTCCACGACCATAAAGCGAATCCCCTTCTTTTCTCACTTTTACTTTCCCTGGAACTACGTCCATATGTCCACACAACATAATTTTTGGTGAACCTGATCCTTTTTTTGCAATTAGATTTCCAACTTCATCGATTTCTATTTCTTCAAATCCTAGATCATCACACTTATCAGCTAAAAATTCTGCTAATGGTTTTTCACTAAGTGATGGAGTATAAAGTCGAAGTGCCTTTTCTAACATCTTTGTTGCAAATTTTGGTGTGACTGTAAAATGAGAATCCAATTTTATCTATCTACTTTCATTGCGTAATCCAGCATTAGAGACGGTATGTCTACATCACATACTCTTACAGTATTTTTGTACTCTGTTGTATTGTTAACTTCATGAACAACTAATCCTTTTTCCTCACTTTCCATTAAATCTACACCAACGATGTCCCCTTGAACCGCATTTTTTGCTTTGATACACATTTCTTCCATTTCTTGTGTTACTTCACATGGTTCAGCAGTTCCTCCTAATGCCATATTTGTTTTCCAATGATCTGATTTTCTATAAATTGCAGCAACTATTTTGTCTCCTACCATAATTGCTCTAATGTCTCTTGGAGGCCTTTTCACAAACTCTTCTAAATAATGGATTTGATAAATTGGATACATTGTTTCTCTACTTTCAATTATCCCTTCTGCAGAATCTTTATCATTTAATTTTGAAATTAATCTTCCCCAACTACCTACTGTTGGTTTAATTACTTTAGGATATCCATTTTTTTCTAATGATTCAATTGCTGCATTTTTAGAAAATGCTACTGTTGCATCAGGTGTTGGAACTCCTAATTTTTTCAATAACATATGAGTGAACAGTTTGTTTCCTGCATAGACTCCTGTATTAAGACAATTGATAACTTTCACTCCTAATCCTTCTAAAGCTGCTGTAGAATGTAAATTTCTATAATAACTAACACATCTTTGAATAACCACTCCATAATCATCAGGTTTTTTCTCTAAATCTAAAGCTAGTTTTTTACAATCAATCATCTGTATGTTGATGTCTTTTTTTTTCCCTGCTTCTAGTAGAGCTTTTTCTTCCCAACGTATGGAATCGTAAAGAATTGTAACATCAGGATTCACTGTCCCCAATCCTCGCCAACCGTTTGGGCAGGCTTTAGATCAAAACCATCTGAACCTTTTGATAATTCAAAACTTGCTCCACATTCGGGACATGTTACAATTTCACCTTCAAGTGCATCACTTGGGATGGAGATATCTGCATCACATTCTTCACATTTTGCCATATTTCTTAATCATTTCTCCTCTTTATTTATCTTCAATGATCTTTTTTTCAAGTCTATCTTCCAGTGGAATTTCAATTAAATCTCCCATTCTAAGATTTTTTAGTCCAGATGCAACTGCTTTTGCACCAATTTCATCTTTTTCTAATCCTAACAATGACATCAAATAGGCGGCACCTGTCTTCCCAGCTAATTCTCCAAATACTATTCTTCTCCTATTTCCTACTGCTCTGGGTGGAATTGGCTCATATGCTGCTGGATTTCTGAGAATTGCTGCCAGATGTGTGCCTGCTTTATGTTTGTAGGCAGACGAACCAACAATTGGTTTTGAATCATATGGTTTGATTTCTGTATAATCTTCAATTAATTTAGATAAATCTAGTAACATATCTAATCTGAAATCGTTTGGTGATTTGTACAAGTAAGTTAATGCTACTGCAACTTCTGCAAGTGGGGGTATTCCTGTTCTTTCCCCAATCCCATCAATTGTTGTATGAATTTGATCTACTCCTGCATCACATGCTGAAAATGCATTTGCAACAGCTAACCCAATATCGTTATGAACATGTGCATCTAAAGGAACATCTACTACTTCTCTTACTTTCTTAACAAAATTAAACATTCCAATAGGACGTAAAATTCCCACTGTGTCTGGAAGACTAATTCTGTCTACACCAGCTTCTTCAATTGCTTTACAGACATTCAATAAAAATTCTGGTTCTGCTCTACTTCCATCTTCTACTGTAAATCTGATTTTTAGTCCATGAGATTTTGCGTATTCGACAGTTTCTACAGCTCTCTCCATAGCTTCTTCTCTGGTAATGCGTAGTTTATCCTTAAGATGTATATCTGAAATTCCTAAATATGCTGCACACCATTTTGCATCACAGTCTAATGAGATGTCTATGTCTTCTTTAAGTGCACGTCCATGAGAAACTATGTCTGCTGTTAACCCTTGTTTGATAATTGTTTTAGTTGCTTCTTGATGATCTTTTGAAACTATTGGTGAAATTTCAATTTGATCAACACCAAAATAATCCAACATCCATGCAATCTGAATTCTTTGTTTATTTGTAAATGAAACACCAGGATGTTGTTCTCCTTCTCTTAAAGTACTATCTAATACTCTAATTTTTTTTGGGTTTTTTTCATATGCATTATACATGTCTGCATAGTGATTCGGATCTTTCATTGCTATATTCGTTGAACAAAATTGATGATATAAACATATTCGTACTATTTTCGTTGAAAATATTTTTTATTGATCCTAAATTAGTATGGAATTAAATTTTTGAACCGAATCTCGTTTTATGCAATTTTTCTTAAAATTATTACTGTGTTGGTATCCACCACCCCAGAAATTTTTCTTAATGCATCTATACTGTTATTAATTTCTGCAATACTTGAACCGCTCATTATAGTTGTAATGTCATATTGTCCTGTGATCTCATAAACTGTTTTTACTCCTTTTAATTTTGCAAGTTTTAATGATACTTTGGATGTGTCGGTTGCTGAATCGACTGAAACTAATACAATTGCACTTGTAACGTTTTCTTCTCCAATTTCTATTGTAAATTTGCTAATTGTATTGCTATCTACTAAATTTTTTACTCTTCTTCTAACTGCGGATTCAGAAAGTTTTAATTTTTTCCCGATATCCACAAATGATTCTCTGGAATCCTCTTTAAGATATTCTATAATTTTTTCATCGACTTTATCTTTAAACATCCCTCTTTTTCTCCTCTTTAGTTATTACAATATCTAAAGCATGTAAAACTTTTGTTACATCCTCTTCTTTAATCACTAGTGGCGGTAATATTCTTAGTATGTTTCTTCCTGAATATAACATTAAAACCCCTTCATCAATCAATCCCATTAGAATATCTTTAACTTCAAATTTCATTTCAATTCCAATCATTAATCCTTTTCCTCTAATTTCTCTAATCATTGTATGTTTATCTTTTAATTCTTCCAATCCTTTTCTAAAAATTTCTCCCATTTTTTTAGAATTTTCAATTAAACCATCTTCTGTGATTGATGTTAATGCAGCAATACCTGCTGCACATGAAATTGGATTTCCTCCAAATGTTGAAGAATGTTCTCCTTTATTTATTGAAGCTAAAATATTTGGTTTGACTAATGTTGCACCCATTGGCACACCTCCTGCAATTCCTTTTGCAAGGCACAAAATATCTGGAGCCGTATTCCAATGCTCCCCAGCCCATAATCGACCTGTTCTTCCTAAACCAGCTTGAATTTCGTCAAAAATTAATATGATCCCTTTTTCATCACAAAGTTTTCTAACTTCTTGTAAGAAACCATCTGGTGCAACGATAATTCCACTTTCTCCTTGAATAGGTTCTAAAATTATGAAAGCTGTATCTTCATCAATAACTGAACGTAATGACTCTATGTCTCCAAATGATGCAAAAGAAACTTTTTCAACTAGTGGAGAAAATGCTTTTCTATATTTTGGATTAAATGTTAAGGATAATGCCCCAAATGATTTTCCATGATATGATCCTTTCATTGCAACCATTCCTTTTTTACCTGTAAACTTTCTTGCAAATTTCATTGCAGCTTCAATGGCTTCTGCACCACTGTTGTTAAGATGAACTTGTGTTAATCCTTCTGGAGCTATTTCGATTAATTTTTTTAAGAATTCCTCTCTTGTTTTATTGTATAATGAACTATGTACAGTAATTATTTTGTCGATCTGTTCTTTGATTGCATTATTAACTCTTTGATTTTGATGTCCAACTAATGCAACTCCGTATCCTCCCATACAATCAATGTATTCTTTTCCTTCAATATCCCAAACATGAGCTTCAACTCCTCTTTCTACTGTAACTGGAAATCTCTGATAGAGATTACCCATATATTGATCTTCACTCATGTTCAATCACCGTACAATTATTATGTGCAATTGCTGAAGAAATAGGATTTTCTTTTTGACCATTCGCAATAAAAGCTTGCTTAACTCCCATGTCTAGTGCTTCAGTTGAAGCTAAAATCTTTTTTTCCATACCTGGACCTATTTTGGGTCTAATTTCTTTTGCTTCTGCTAATGTCAATTTTGGAACCACTTTATCATCCATTAAAAGTCCATCTACATTTGTTATGAACAATACTTTGTCACTTTTGACACTTCCTGCAACATATGCAGCAGCTCTGTCCCCATCTACATTAAGAAATTCTGATTCTTCACTTATTGCAATTGGTGAAATAACAGGGGTTAGTCCTTTTTCTAACAATGATTTGATGAATTCTGAATTAACATTTTTAATTTTACCTGTATATCCTCCATCAATTGCTTGTTTTCTTCCTTTTTCATTCATTATGAGGAGTTTCTTTTTTCTGTCTGCCTCAATAATTTTGGCATCTACTCCTGATAATCCAATTGCATTAATTCCATTTTTTTGTAACATTTGAACAATTGTTTTATTTATTCTTCCAGACATGACCATTGTAAAAATTTCTGCAGTTTCTTTATCTGTGTATCTGCTTTTAATTCCACTTGGGGACGTAACAAATTTTGGTTCCTTTCCTAATTGTTCACATACTTTTGTGACCTCTTTTCCTCCTCCATGAACTATTATGATACCTTCAGATTCTGCAGCTTTTTTAATATCTGAAATTGTTGATTCATGTAAATCATCAACTACACTTCCACCAATTTTAATTGTGATCATTTCTAAACAGGAGTCAACGGAGTGTATCTTAATCCGTTCATTTCGTCAAAACCACACATTACATTCATGTTTTGAATAGCAGAACCTGCTGCACCTTTCATCAAATTATCTGATGCCGATAAAGCAATTAATCTATTATTATCTTCATCGAAATCAAATCCAATATCACAAAAGTTTGAACCAACTAAGAATTTTGGATCTGGGAATTTGTAAAGTCCTTTTTTATCTCTAATTAATCTGACAAATTTTTCATCACCATAAGCTTGACGATATATTTTCCACAATTCTTTTTGTTCGATATCTTTTTTCAAAAATGTATGGTTTGTACACAAAATTCCTCTAACAACATCTACTGCATGTGGACTCATTGACACTTTGATTTTACTTCCTGCAATTTCACTTAATTCTTGTTCAATTTCACCTGTGTGTCTATGTTTTGCTGGTTTGTATGGTCTAATTACTCCTGCACGCATTGCATGTGCTGTTCCAGAACCTGAACCTGCACCAGATGATCCAATTTTTGAATCTACAATTATGTGATCTGTATCTATGAGGTCATTTTTAATCAATGGTGCAAGTGCTAGTGTTGAAGTAACTGCCATACATCCTGGACATGAGACGAGTTGTGCTTTTTTAATTTTTTCCCTATGTAATTCTGGAATTCCAAAAACTGATTTTGGTAAATAATCTGGATGTGGATGTTTCCAACCATACCATTTGTCATATCCCTCTTGTTGATGTAATCTATAATCTGCACTTAAGTCGATAATTTTGATTCCTCTATCGTATAATGCTTTTACAATTTCTGTAGCTGTCCCATGAGGTACTGCTGTAAACACTACATCACATTTGTCAGTTAATTTATCATAATCTAATTCTGAAAAAGTTAGATCTGTGAATCCCTTTAAACTAGGTTGAACTCTGTGTAGATATTCTCCAACATGTTGTCTTGACGTAACTGTTGTGATTTCAACATCTGGGTGGTTGACTAACAAACGAAGTGTTTCTCCGCCTACATATCCTGATGCTCCTACAACTCCTACTTTCATGATAAATCTCATCAAAAGTAGTATAATTTATCTTGTTATATTGAACTTGATTGTTAATTTTTTTATTTAAACTGAGGATTTCTCTAAAAAACTTGTTTCGATTTCATGAAATTTCTATTTTTAAAATAAATTTATAGGAAGTCTGACAAATCTCCCTTTATGGTTGAGATAGGTCGTCCTGTAAAAGATATTGAAATTGATTCAAATACTTCAATTGAAAAAATTTTTGAAGAATTATCTCAATCTGGTGGTTTTGAATCTGTCAATCTTTCAGATGGGTTGGATATTTTGACAAAAATGATTTCTGATGAAAAATGTTTGAAATTTGTTTCATTTGTAGGTGCAGTTGTTTCAACAGGATTGAGAGGAATTATTAAAGATATGATCAAAAACAAATGGTTTGATGTAGTAATAACTACATGTGGTGCATTAGATCATGATATTGCAAAACATTTCTCAAATTATAATGAAGGATCTTTTACAATGGATGATAATGAATTAGCTGATCAAAATATTCATCGATTAGGAAACATATTGGTCCCAATGGATAACTATGGACCATTAATAGAAGAAAAAATGCAATCCTTTCTTGAAGAAGAATACAAAAATGGAGTAAAAGAAATGTCAACTGCAGAAATTTGTAAAATGATTGGAAAACATATGGGTGAAGATTCTTTTCTCTATTGGGCATACAAAAATGATGTCAGTGTGGTTGTACCTGGAATAATGGATGGTGCAGTTGGAAGTCAAATTTGGATGTTTGCACAAAATCATAGTGATTTCAAATTAAATTTAGTTGGAGATGCAAATTTACTTTCAGGTTATATTTTCAAAGCAGAAAAATCAGGAGCTTTTATGATTGGTGGTGGAATTTCAAAACATCATACTTTATGGTGGAATCAATATCGAGAAGGATTAGATTATGCATTTTACATTACAACTGCTCAAGAATTTGATGGAAGTCTAAGTGGAGCATTAGTAAGAGAAGCAATTTCATGGGGAAAAGTGACAAAAATTGCACGCCAAGCAACATTACATGCAGAAGTAACAACCATTCTACCTTTCATTCACGCTGCTCTCCTATCAAAATTAAAAAAGAATTCTTAATTTTTTCATATTTTTCATTTTGTATTCTTAAAAATTAATGATGATATTTTTTGATGCAACTTTTTATTCTTACATTTAGAAATAATTGTGAATATAATGTTCCCCAAAACTATCTTGACTTCTATTTTTCTTTTTTTAATTGCTGGATTGTTGGAAATTGGTGGTGGCTATCTTGTTTGGTTGTGGTTAAGAAATGACTTTAGTTGGATGTTGGGTGCATTAGGCGGATTTATCTTATTTCTTTATGGAGTAGTTCCAACATTTCAAAAAACTCATTTTCATAGAATCTATGCTGCATATGGTGGTGTATTTATTGCAATGTCTGTTTTTTGGGGATGGTTGATAGATGGAGTAATTCCTGATCAATATGAAATAATTGGAGCAATAATTGCTGTAATTGGAATTTTGATCATTTTTTACATTCCTAGAAAAGGAGAAAAAATTTGATTGACACAATAAGTTCTTTGGCAATTTTCTTTTTTGCAGCTTTATTAGAAATTACTGGCGGTTACTTAATTTGGAGATGGTTAAAAAATCATCAAGAAAAAATTTTTGGATTAGTTGGGGGATTGATATTATTTTCTTATGGTGTTGTTATGACTTTTCAGCCTGAAAATTTTGGAAAAGTATATGCTGCATATGGTGGATTTTTTGTTGTTTCCTCTTTATTATGGGGTTATTGGATAGATAAGAAAAAACCTGATAAATTTGAAATAATTGGTTCTATTGTGGTTTTGATTGGTATTGCAGTAATGTTTTATTTTCCTAGGTGATTTATTTTTTTAAAATATTTGTTACATGTCTGAATTATTTTCTGGCATAATCCAAAGCAAATTCAATCATTTCTCTTGGTATGTTTCTTTTAGCAACTTTTGCTAACCCTTTGAATTCAACTGTATTGTTAACTTCGTGAACTACAATTCCTTTCTCTTCATCTTCCATCATATCTATTCCTAAAATTCCTCCTCCCATTGCTTTTGATGCTTTAATTGCCATCTCTTCCATTTCTTTTGTTATTTCGCAAATTTCAGGATCTGCACCTAATGCAATATTTGTTTTAAATCCGCCTGATGATTTTCTATACATTCCTGCAATTGGTTGATCACCTATTGTAATTATTCTAATGTCCCTTGGAGGTCTTTTTACAACTTCTTGCAAGTAGTAAATTCTATCATGTGGACTATCTGTGATTTCTCTTACTTCTACAATTGCATCCATTGCATCTTTATCTTTAATTGGTATGACCCCTCTACCCCAACTCCCGATAACTGGTTTAATTACAAGAGGATATCCAACATTCTCTAAATTTTCTGTAGCACTTTCACTTGAAAATGAAAAATATGTTTTAGGTGTTGGAATATTATTTTTCTTCAATAGTAATGTCATGAACATTTTATTTCCACAGATACTTGCAACATCAAATTTGTTTAAAACTGGAATATCTAAAAATTCTAAAGCTGATGTAAAATGAAGACCTCTAAAATAACTAACACATCTTTCTAAGACAACATCACCTAAATCTAAATCCTCTTTTTTAGTGTCTGTGTTGATTTGCGTAATTTTAGCATCTAACATTACTGCGGTATGCCCTAATTCGGCGGCTTCCTTTTGGAGCATTTTTTCTTCCGTTCTTAGACGGTCAAAAACAATGCTAATTTTTGACATTACTCTCCCCAGTCTTCGCCTACGCTTTCTGCTTGTTTAAGCTCAATATTTGATCCTTCTTTTTTTGAAATTTCAAAGTCAGCGCCACAATCAGGACAGGAGACAATTTCTCCTACTGAGGCATCCTCTGGGATGTTGAGTTTTGCGTCACATTCTGGACAGTTCATGTTTTTGATTTCCTTTTCTTTTGTAATTTATTAGCTTCCGTTGACTGAATTCCCCATAATTCAACAAATCCTTTAGCTAATCTTTGATCAAATGTAGATTTCACACCATATGTGGCAATTTCATGACTATACAATGAATTATTTGACTTTCTTCCTACTACTCTCAAACTCCCTTTGTATAATTTGAGTTTCACAGTTCCAGATACTGGTTTTTGAGATGCTTCAATAAATCCATCCAGATCTCCTTTAAGTGGATCTTGCCATAATCCTGAATATACTAAATTTGCCCATTCGTCATCAATTATTGATTTGAACTTATTTTCATGTTTTGTATGAACCATTTTTTCTAAATCTTGATGTGCCTCAATTAAACAAGTTGCCGCAGGAGTTTCATATACTTCACGTGATTTTATTCCAACTACTCGATCTTCTATATGATCAATTATTCCGACACCTGCTGTACCAGCTTTTTTATTGATATATTCAATAATTTTTTGTGAATTTTTTATTTTTCCATCTACTTCAATTGGAATTCCATTTTGAAATTTAATTTCTAAATATGTTGGTTTATCTGGCAAGTTTTTTGTTTTTACCCAAATGAATGCATCATCTGGTGGTTCATTATATGGATCCTCTAAAACTCCTCCTTCTATTGCACGTCCCCACAAATTTTGATCAATACTAAATTTTTTTGCAACTGAATCAATTTCAATTCCATGTTTATTTGCAAATTTTAATTCTGTATCTCTGTCTAAATTTTTATCACGAATTGGTGCTATGATTGGAAGGTCTGAACCAGAACGCAATGTAATATCAAAACGTACTTGATCATTTCCTTTTCCTGAACAACCATGTGCTAATGAAGTAACTTTTTCTTTTTTTGCAATTTCTAAAACTTTTTCTGCAATTAGTGGTCTTGCAAGAGCTGTTGCTAAACAATATTTTTTTTGATAAAGTGCATTTGCTTTAATTGCTGGAAAAATGTAATCTTTTACAAATTCTTTTTTTGCATCAATATTGTAGTGTTTTTTTACTCCTAGTTTTTTTGCTTTTGCAGCAATTTTTTTTGCATCATCACCTTGTCCTACATCAACTGTAACTGTAATTACATCCATATCGTGCTCTTCTTGTAAATATTTCACAACAACTGATGTGTCTAATCCTCCTGAAAATGCAAGAATTCCTTTTTGAGTCATAAAACAATATTTCCGTAGCATTTTGGAATTTATCTTTTGTGTTGTGCCCATTTTTTCATTTTTTTACAACAAATTACGACTAGCTTGAGCTAAAATTCGATGATTATTTAACCGCCGAATATAACGCTGTTTTATGACAATCAAAATGATACTAGCTGTAGGCATTGCAGTAGTTGTACTGGGTTCCATTGCAGTAGTTGCACTGAATTCAAGTGAAAATTTAAATGAAAATAATCTAAGAATTGCATATTTTCCAAATGTTGGACATGTTATACCAATTGTAGGAATTGAAAAAGAATTCTTTTTAGAAAACATTGATTCTGATACTAAAATTGAAAGCAGAGTTTTTGATAGTGGACCTCAAGTAATTGAATCTCTTTTTGCAAACTCTGTTGATATTGCATATGTTGGACCAGGACCTGCAATCAATGGATTTTTAAATTCTGAAAATAATAATATTCAAATTTTATCTGGAGCTGCAAGTGGCGGTGCAAGTTTTATTGTACATCCTAATTCTGAAATAAACTCTGCATCTGATTTTATTGGAAAAAAAATTGCTGCACCTCAAATTGGAAATACTCAAGATGTTTCTTTACGACATTATTTATCTGAAAATAATTTAAAACCTGCTGAAAAGGGAGGCTCTGTAATTGTTTACAATATTTCTAATCCTGATATTTACACATTATTTGTTAAAGGTGAAATTGATGGTGCATGGGTTGCAGAACCATGGGCAACAATTTTAGAAACTGAATTAGGTGGAAATAGATTATTTTTTGAAGAAGATTTGTGGCCAAATAAACAATTTGCATCTGTACTGTTAATCATAAATTCCAATTATGCTGAAAAGAATCCTAAAATTATTTCTAATTTCCTTTTGTCTCATCATCAAACCGTAAACTGGATTAATGAAAATCCTGTTGAAACAAGAAATATTTTCAACACTTTTTTAAAAGCCCATTTAGGTCAATCATTATCTGATAATGTGGTTGATATTTCATTGTCTAATCTTGAAATAACATCTGATCCTGTGAGTGATTCTGTCTATTCTTTTGCAGAAAAAGCTGATGCATTGGGATATTTGGGAAGAAATGGATATGATTTATCTGAAATTTTTTACACTATTGATTCAAATTCTAACTTTGGAGAGGATACATAGATGACCAAATTAGAGGCTAAGAATATTGTAAAATATTTCAGTCATGATTCTCATAAGCTTAAAGCACTAGGTGGCATAAATCTAAAAATCGAATCTGGTGATTTTGTTTGTTTAGTTGGCCCTTCAGGATGTGGAAAATCTACCTTTTTACGTATAGTTGCAGGTTTGGAAAAACCTGATGATGGTCAAATCATGTTTGATGGTCATCCTGTTAGTGAAACTGGACCTGAAAGAATTATGGTTTTTCAAGAAGGTGCATTGTTTCCTTGGTTGAAGGTTCAAGACAATGTTGAATTTGGATTGAAAATGGCTGGTATCTCTAAAGAGGAACGTGCAAAGATTTCTCATAGATATCTTGACATGATGCAATTAACAAAGTTTGCAGATTCTTATACTTATCAACTTTCAACTGGAATGAAACAACGTGTAGCTATTGCTAGAGCTCTTGTTATGGATCCTGATGTTTTGTTAATGGACGAACCTTTTGCAGCTCTTGATGCTCAAACTCGAGATTTATTATTAGTTGAAATGCAATTAATTTGGGAAAAAACAAAAAAAACTATTTTGTTTGTCACACATAATGTTGCAGAAGCAGCTGTACTTGGAACTAAAGTTGCAATATTTAGTAACAGACCTTCAACAATAAAAAAGGAATTAACAAATGATTTTCCTAGACCTAGGACAGTTGAAGATGAATCTTTAACAAAATTTCAACAAGATATTTTATTAGAGCTGCGACCTGAGGTAAAGAAAACCATCGAGTGATAATTATGGCAAAAAATTTTACTCCTCATAGAATTGCATTTTATATTGGAATAATAGTAGTATGGCAAATTGTTGCAATGGCTGGAATTTGGCCGGACAATATTTTTCCTTCACCTTATGAAGTTGCTGAAGATTTGTTTTATGGTGGTGTTGATGGTAGTTTGTTTTATGGTATTGCAACAAGTATGTGGCGATTATCTATTGGATTAGCAATTGCAATTGCTGGTGGTATTGTTTTAGGAATCTTTATGGCAAGAATTGAGGTAATTAATCAAACAGTTGGTTCGCTAGTTTTGGGGTTACAGTCTATTCCATCTATAGCTTGGGTCCCATTGGGTATACTTTGGTTTGGCTTAACTGATGGAGGAATAATTTTTGTTACTGCAATTGGAGCTATATTTGCTGTCACAATTAATACGTATACTGGAGTCAAGAATATTGATCCTCATTTTATTGAGGCTGCCCGAAATATGGGTGCTAAAGGTACACAATTGATCTCTGCTGTTTTAATCCCTGCTGCTTTTCCATACATGATTTCTGGATTTAAACAGGGTTGGGCTTTTGCATGGAGAGGAGTGATAGGAGCTGAAATTTTGTTCTCATTTTTGGGATTAGGATTTTTACTTAATGCTGGACGTTCACTAAATGATGTATCTCAAGTAATTGGAATAATGGTTGTGATTATGTTAATTGGTTTAATCGTTGATGGAGTTATTTTCAAACGATTAGAAAATAAAGTAATGTCTCGTTGGGGATTGAGATAAATTTTATTTTTTAATTTTTAATGAAACCAAAAATGCACAAATAATTATGATGATTGCAAAATACATTACACTAACATAATCAAACATGAATGCAATGCTTCCTGCAATTACTGGTCCTATAACTGTTGAAATCGATAATGTCGAACTAAATATTCCAGTTGATGTTGAACGTGGATTGTTCTCCATCAAATGAAAATTTCCACCAATAAATAAAAATGCCCATGTTGCACCTACTAATGACATAAATGGCATTGCCATCCACCATTCTGTCACAAATGATAATCCTATAAAGACAAAAGTTGTACTTCCAATTCCTATTTTGAATTTTGTAACATTTGAAAGATGAATTTTACTTGCCATTACATTCATCAAAATGAATGCTGTTAGTGTATTGGCAACATATACTACAGAAATATGGTACAAATCACCTCCCCATCTTTCAACAATCATTATTGGAAGAATTGTCCATACTGCTGCAGCACCTATGTGTCTTAGTAATAATGATAAAAATAGAAATTTATTTTTTAAAATTACTAATTTAGTTGTTCCTGGTTCAATCTCTTTTTTTTGTTTTGGATTTGGAAGTTTAATTGTAAAAATCAAACCAATAACAAATGATGCTGCACTGATTAAGAAAATCAATCTAAGATCACTTGCTACCCCTGCTGCCGCTATTCCTGCTAACCATCCTAAAGCATGAAATGAAATGACTGTTGCTGCTCTTTTTTTATCAATATTTGCTTCATATGTGTAGGCAATCATTGCTGGAATCATTATTCCACTTGCTACCCCTGCAGCAATTCTTACTAGAAATAATAATGTGAGATCATCTGCAAAATAATGTAGCCCAAATGCTATGGCACATCCTATAAACCCAATTCTGATGAATTTGAGTCTAGTTCCTTTCTTATCTGAATATCTTCCAAAATAAATTTCTGACAAAATTTGTGCAAAACTAAACGAGGCTATCAGTAATCCAATTTCAAAAATGGAATCAGTAACCCCTTTTCCAATAATTGGCATGAATACAAATACAATGGAAATCCCTGCATGTTGAAAAAATGTAGCAATACGAACTAAGTTGTTAATTTGTAATTCTGACATAAATATACAAAATCACTATCAACCTAATTTCAACATACGTGTACAATTTTGACTATTTTCTATCTATATCTGAAAAGAGTTAAACTGTCCAAGTATTTTTTAAAATCATTGACTGAAAAGGAATCTTTCTTAGATGCATTAAAAAATAGAATTCTACTTTTTGATGGAGCTATGGGTACTGAAATTCAAAAATATGATCCAACTCCTGAAGATTTTCCAAATAAGCAAGACGGGTTTAATGACGGTTTAATTTTAACTCATCCTGAATGGATAAAACAAATTCATAGAAATTACTTGGATGCTGGTGCTGATTGTATTGAAACAAATTCTTTTGGTTCAAATAAAATAAAATTAGATGAATATGGTTTTGGTGATCAAACAATTGATTTTAATAAAAAAATTGCTTTGTTAGCATCTGAAGTTTGTGCTGAATACTCTGATACTACTAGATTTGTAATTGGTTCTATGGGCCCTACTGGATATTTGCCAAGTTCTGACGATCCTGATTTGGGTCAAAAACCTCTTAATGAAATCCGTGAAGCTTTTGAATTACAAGCTGAAGGATTAATTCTTGGTGGTGTGGATGCATTGTTAATTGAAACAAGTCAAGATATACTAGAAGTCAAATTAGTAATTGAGGCATGTCATAATGCAATGTCTAAAACTGGAAAAAAGGTCGCAATTATTTCTAATACAACCCTTGATCAATATGGAAAAATGTTACTTGGTACTAATATTCAATCTGCATATACCACCGTATCTGATATGGGAATTGATGTTTTTGGATTAAACTGTTCTACTGGACCAATTGAAATGAATCCTAGTGTTCAATGGTTAGATGAACAAAATGAACATAGTCTTTTGGTAGTTCCAAACGCTGGCATGCCTGAAAATGATGGTGGTAAAGCTGTCTACAATATGACTCCTGAAAAAATGGCAGATGCCTTAAGTGATTTTCTTGATCAATACAACAAAGTTAGAATAATTGGTGGATGTTGTGGCACAAATCCTAAACATATTCAATCTTTACGAAAAATTATTGACGAAAAAGCCAGTTCTATCAAGGGTTAAGTATTTAGAAAAACTCATGTGATTTTAGAGTATGACTGTACCTAGAGTAAGTTCTGCGTTAAAAGCAGTAGATCTAAAACAAATTCCTGCACCTTTGATAATTGGTGAACGAATAAACACTCAAGGTTCTCGAAAAGCCAAAAAATTAGTTCTTGCTGATGATTTTGATGGTTTAGTTGATTTAGCAAGAATTCAAGCTGAAGATGGTGCACATTGTTTAGATGTGTGTGTTGCTACAACTGAACGGTCAGATGAACGTGAATTTATGTTAACTTTAGTAAAAAAACTCAGTTTAGAAATTGATGCACCTTTAGTAATTGATTCAACAGATCCTGATGTGATAGAATCATCTATAACACAAATTCCTGGTAGGCCTATAATTAATTCTATAAATTTAGAAGGCGATGGAAGCAGATTTGAAAAATTGGCCCCTTTAATGGCAAAATATGGTTTACCTGCTATTGCATTATGTATTGGACCAAATGGAATGGCAAAAACACCTCAACAAAAAGTTGAAACTGCTGAATTGCTTTATGAAACTGGTAAAAATTATGGATTAAAAATTGAACAATTTATTTTTGATGTACTTACTTTTACTTTAGCAACAGGTGAATCTGAATTTCTTGATGCTGGCAAAAACACTCTAGAGGGAATTCGTCTTGTTAAAGAAAAATTTCCGAATTGTTTTACTACTTTAGGTCTAAGTAACATTAGTTTTGGATTAACTCCTTATGCTAGAAAAATTGTTAATTCTGTTTTTTTACATCATGCTGTAAAAAATGGACTTGATTCTGCAATTGTAAATGCCAAAGAAATTATTCCATATGGGGAAATTGATTCTAAAGAAAAAAAACTTACTGAAGATTTAATTTTCAATTCTCATTCTGATGCCTTATCTGATTTAATTTCTTATTTTGAAAAAGCAGTACCTCAAACTACAGGTGATATGAAAAAAATTGATGTTGATCCCAATTGGTCACCTGGTAAACGAGCAAATTTTAGAATTGTAAATAGACTAAAAGATGGCATTCAAAATGATGTTGTATGTGCAATTGCTGATAAACTTGGTAAATCAGATTCAATTAAAAATAATAATGGTGTTCTGAGTTTAGAACTCCCTAAAGATATTACCCATCCTGGTGCAATTAAAACTCTCAATGAAGATTTACTTCCTGCAATGAAAGAGGTTGGAGATAAATTTGGATCTGGAGAATTGATTTTACCTTTTGTTTTGAAATCAGCTGAATGCATGAAATCTTCTGTTGTAGAACTGGAAAAATATCTAATAAAAGAAGAAGGAACTAGTAAAGGAAAACTTGTTTTGGGAACCGTTTATGGAGATGTCCATGATATTGGAAAAAATTTAGTTAAAACAATTTTCCAAAATAATGGTTATTCTGTATATGATTTAGGAAAACAAGTTCCACTTCAAAAATTTTTAGAAAAAATCGATGAAGTAAAGCCTGATGCTATAGGCCTATCTGCATTATTGGTATCTACTTCTAAACAAATGCAATTTTTTGTCGAGCATGCAAGAAAAAACAACATGAATGTTCCAATTCTTTGTGGTGGTGCTGCAATTAACAGTAATTACATTAATCGAATAGCAAAAGAAGGTGGGATTTACGAACATGGTGTATTTTATTGTAATACTATGTTTGAAGGTCTAAAAACTATGGATACCTTGATTTCTGATGATAAATCAAAACTTTTGGAAGATTGGAAAATTAAATTAGAAAATTGGAAAGACAAATCAAAAAGCGATGTTGATCCTTCTACACTTCCTAGAAGTAATATTCAACCTGTATCTCCCCCAACACCTAAAATAATTGGTGAACCTATTCGTTTAAAATTAGATCAAATTAACATGGATGAAGTTTGGACAATGATTGATAAAAAATCTTTATTCAAATTATCTTGGGGATTAAGGGGAAAAGCTGGTTCTGAATCTGAAGAAGATCATGAGCAATTATTAACCGAATGGAAAATTCGATTAATCAGAGAAAAATTAATTGAACCAGAAATTGTATATGGATATTTTAAATGTCATAATAATGGTCAAAAATTACTAGTTGAAAATCCATTTGGGGATAATGTGGAATTTCATTTCCCTCGCTCTACTAGACCTGAACATCTTTGTTTAACTGATTATTTCGGTGATGATGATATTGTTGCTTTTCAATCTGTTACTGTGGGTAGAAAGGTTGCAGATGTTTTAGAAAAATGGAATGAAGATGATAAATATTCAGATGCATATTATTTGCATGGTTTAGCTGTTGAACTTGCAGAAGCTTTAGCTGAATGGATCAATAAAAAAATTAAGACTGAATTAAAATTAGATAAAGGCGGATTAAGATATAGTTGGGGATTTCCTAGTTGCCCTGATGTAAGTCAACATCATTTAGTTTGGAAGCTATTACAACCCGAAAAATCAGGCATGACAATTGCTGAATCTGGTCAAATTATCCCTGAACAATCAACTGCTGCAATTATTCTCCATCATCCAAATGCACAATATTTTGTAATCTAATTACCATTCATTTTCTAAGTATTCTTTCAATCCCCTAAAATCATTAGGGGATGTTATCAAAATGTCATTAGTAATTTTGTATGTTTCTTTAACAAATTTATCGAATTCTTTACTATATTCATCCAAATTTAATCCTAGAAAATCTGCTGATTTTTGATTTTTTTTGGATGGAAATAAAATTATTGGAATTATTGAAAATTGATTTAGATTATTTGATAAATTTTGTACTTGTTGAATATTTTGAATTACTTGAGTCATGAATCCTTTTGGTCCCACTTGAATTTTTTTTCCAATTTTTGAAAAATTTGGTTTATTTGATATTGAAAGATATAATTCAATTTGTGAATCATATTTTTTCTTTTTTAGATTTGATACTACAATACTTGGGATTAATCCTGAATCTGTAGTTTTTGATTGTGATGGATCGCCCATTAATATTAAAATTCCAGTAATTCCTATCGAAATACACTTTTTAACAATCTGTTCGATTTCTTCTTCATTTTTATCTCTGACTCTCAAACTTATTGTAATTGGATAATTTGGAATAATTTTTTTAATAATTTCTCCAATTTTAATTGGTGGAACTCTTTCATATCCTAATACATTTTCTGTTAGATGAATTGCATCACATTTTTTTGAAATTGTTTTAATTTTGTCTATGAATTTCTTAATTGATTCATTTGTATCTACACCAGGTAAAATTTTTGGAGGATTAGCTTCGTATCTAATTGTCATATTTTCATTTTTTCTATACTTGGTTAAAACCTTTGAATACTAAAACCTCTGGGTAAATGTAGGAAATAATATGTTTTTAGATGATGTACAATCTCTCCTTTCTTCTCCTATTAATCCTGAAGTGAAATTTGATACTTCATTCAAATTGGCATCAGTAATGGTTGTGATTTATGGAGAGTCTCCAAAAATCATTATGACTGAAAAACCACAAAGTATGAAATTTCACGCTGGTGAAATTTCGTTTCCTGGTGGAAAATTTGATAGAGATGATTCTGATCTTTTAAAAACTGCACTTCGTGAAACTAGTGAGGAAATTGGATTAGATATTTCAAAAGATAGGATTATCGGACAATTAAATCCAGTAAAAACTCTGAATTCTGGTTTTTTGATTTTTCCTTTTGTATCTATATTAAATGAAATTCCTAAATTAAATGCAAATTCTGAAGTTGAAAAAATTCTTCATATTCCGTTAGATTCTTTTTTGAATACTTTAACAAATGATTGTGATCCCAACCATCATCCCACTTCTGATATGTATAGTTGTGAGTATCAAGGGCAAATTGTATGGGGTGCCTCTGCGCGAATATTAAAACAAATCCAAAATATTTTGAACCTCTGAGATTCATTTAAAAAGAGCTCTGCGTGCCTGAAAAACTATGGCTGCACGCAAGTCCTCACCAAGAAAAATTCGTCTGTTAAAAAAAACTAAACAGGCTTCAGCAGTTCCTGCTTGGATAATTCTAAAAACAAACAGAAGTGTTAGAACTAATCCAAAACGAAGGGCTTGGAGATCAACTGATGTGGAGGTAGGATAGTTGTCTCAAGAATTAGAACGAGTTTATACAATTCCATTAGGTAAAGTTTTGATTTCACAATCTCAACATAGAGCTGTACGAGCTATTAACATGATTAAAGAATTTGCTCAACATCATATGAAAGTGGAAATTATTAAAATCGATGAAGACTTATCTCATCAAATTTGGTCTAGAGGAGTTCGTAGTCCTCCAAGAAAAATTAAAGTTAGAATGAGTAAAACTGATGAAGGATATGTTCTTGTTTCACCATTTTCAGATGATGTAGAATCTGCTGTGGCACCTAAAGAAGAAACAAAAAAAGTTGAAGATAAGGTAGAGACTGTTACAGAAGAAGCACCTGCTAAAAAAGAAGCACCTGCTAAAAAAGAAGCACCTGCTAAAAAAGAAGCACCTGCTAAAAAAGAAGCACCTGCTAAAAAAGAAGCACCTGCTAAAAAAGAAGCACCTGCTAAAAAAGAAGCACCTGCTAAAAAAGAAGCACCTGCTAAAAAAGAAGCACCTGCTAAAAAAGAAGCACCTGCTAAAAAAGAAGCACCTGCTAAAGATTCAAATTAACAATTTTTAATCAAACAAAATTCATCTTTCTAAAACGAATAATGATCATCGATGATATCATTTTTCATTTTAGGTGGTTCTTTCTTGTCTAATTTGGATGTAGGCAAATCCATGAAAAAACAAAATACTTTTTTTTCTATTGCATTTGTGAAATCATTTTTCATTACTCTATAATGTCTGTCTTTGATTTATCTTCTTCTTTTAGGATGATTGATTTAAACTGATTTTGGGCTTGGATCAAACTTAAATATTTTTTTTACTTACTTAATTTAACAAGAAAATGCTGTTATTTGTAGATCTGGATAATAGAGGGTAGTGGAATGCTTTCTTTTCCATCATTTCCTTGTTGTAGATGCTAATTTGTAAATGTCAAAAATTTTAAGTTATGTCTATTTATTGTAATTTAATATGGTTGAGATATTTGTTTATTGTAAAACATGTGGTAAAAAAGTTAAAGCAATAATTTTGACTAAACATGAAAAGGAATACGCTGATTCTATTTCTGGTTATAGAAGTTTTGGAATGGTTAGAGTCTTGGAACATAATATTGGATTCAGAAAAACTTGTACTGATACATCTCAAATGAAAGCCGTTGTTGAGTCTGATTCTAAAGATGATAATGGAGTAATGAATTAAACAATTTTTTAATTATTGAATTTAAGATTATTCTAATTGATACAAATCTAATTTGCAATCTATGCTGCAATCTGGTGTATCCCAATCAAGGGTTTGTTCTTGTGGGATCATTCCTAATGGATCATAATTGTCAAATTTTGTCATTTTTTGAACTGATGACAACATGATTATTTTTGATTCATCTGAAGATGACATATCTATTTGTGAATTGGATTCATTTGTGATTTCAGATGTAATGTTTTTGATTGAATTAATTACTCCAACTGGAATATTTTGTCCTCCCACCACATATAACATTGAACTTTTAATTGAATTTGGTGTAACATTACCATAAAGCATTTTTAATGAATCTCTGAGAGATTCTTCAATATTTTGCCCATTCTTACTAGAAGTAAGTATGTTTATTTCTGATGAAATTTCTGACGATTTAAGTGATTTAACTACGTGCATAATTGCAGAGTTTGCAATATCATAACACGATTTAGGAGTTAAATCTGGATTACTTTCTAATAATGAATCGTTGTCTAAAACAATTGTACATTGTGAGTTTTCTCTAACTCTTTTTAGAGCTATTCCTGAATTGAAAATTCTTTCTTTCTCGTATTTGAATGGCATTACTGCAAATGAAATTAATCCTTTGTTTGATTTCTTACAAATTTCTGCAACAACTGGAGCTATTGCAGAACCAGCTTTTCCTGCTAAATTACTCATTAATACTATGGTGGAGTATTGTGAAATTTTGGATTTGATGTCTTCAAATTGTTTGTAAGTTGAACCTCTGATTAATTGAATTGATGGATTAATGATTGAATCTGTAGTGATGTGAATTGATTCATTCTCAGAAGAGAAATCTTTTGAATCATTACTTATCAATAGACAATCAGAATTTAGAGTATTTTTTGCATCATTTGCTAATTTTGAGCCTACTCCACCTAGGCCTACAACCAATACTGGTTCTTTTACTTCAAAACTCATTCTAATCTTATTCTCAGATTTACATAAAAAACCTTCTTACGTTTTTTTTATCAAATTTTAGATCGAAAAAAATTAGCTTACGATCTTACCGATCAATCTTTTTCTTGTGGCATTTGTTATTTCAACAATATGTGATTCACCAATTCTAACTTTTTCACTGACTGAGATAGGCTTGTAAGTATAATTTCTTCCTTTAACTCCTTCTTCTGTATTTTCATCAAACAATACTTTTCCTTTCCAACCGATCCAATTTTTATTACTTTTTAGGGATATTTTATTGATCTGTTCAAAAATTATTTTACTTCTTCGTTTTACTTCTTCTGCATCAATTTGTTTTAATTGTGAAGCATCAGTTCCTGGTCTAGGACTAAATTTTGATAAATTCACTACATCAGGTTTTGTTTCATTTAGTAGTGTCACAGTCTTTTTGAAATCTTCTTCTGTTTCAGTTGGAAAACCTACAATGATGTCTGTTGAAATTGTAAAGTTTTCAAATCTTTGTTTTGTTCTTTTAACAATTTCTCTAAATGTTTGAGATGTATGCCCTCTTTTCATATCATTCAATACTTTATCACTTCCACTTTGAACTGGAATATGTAAAAATTTGAAAACTTTGTTATTATCAAAAGATTCAATTAGATTTTCTTTTATTCTGGCCATATACATTGGATTCATCATTCCCACTCTGATCATAAAATCTTTGGGAATTTCTGAAACTGAATTAATCAATGTTGGTAAATCTGTTCCAATATCAAAACCATAACATCCATTGTCTGTTGATGTTAGCCAAACTTCCTTACATCCTTCTTTAATTTCTGTTTGAACTTGTCTTACAATGTCTCCTAATCTATAGCTAGAGAGATCTCCTTTTGATAATTTAGTTTGACAAAATGTACATTCACTCATACATCCACTTGCAATTTCTACAATTCCTACTGTTGGATTAAGTCTAACTTTTGGTAAACCTACTTTTGATAAATCTGAGTCTTCTAATGCAATTTGTTTTCTACCCTTTAATGTTGAGTTGATTACTTCTAATGTTTTTCCTAATGAACTTGGTCCTAGTAAACTGGCGTTTTCTGTAAATTTCTCTACATTATTTTTTTCAGCTTTTGGTAGACAACCTGCAACGATTAATGGTTTTGCTTTTAGTGATTTGATTCTATACATCATTTTATCTGCAGTTGTATCTTTTACAGAACAAGTAACAATGAGATTTAGATCAGATTCTGATGAATTTGTAGCTAATGTGTGTCCACCATTAATGATTAAACCTGAAATCATCTCTGAATCTGCATAACTTGCAGAACAGCCATAGGCTTCTACGAAAATTTTTGCCATGACTTATTTGAATAATGAATCGATTTCTTTGTTACTCATTAGTTTCTTTGAAACTACTAATTCTCTAATTGTTTTTCCACTCTTTAATGATTCTTTGAATAATTCTGCTGATTTCAAATACCCAATTTTTGGAGTAAGTAATGTTACTATTACAGGACTATTTTCAATATTTTCTTGGAGCTTTTGTTTATTTGCTGTTAATCCGTCTATTAGATTTGTAGAAAATATTGGCAAAAAGTTTTTGAGCATATCTGTTGATTCTAATACTGACTTTAGCATTCCTGGCAGCATTACATTTAGCTCAAATTGCCCTCCTTGTGCAGCATATGAAACTGCTGTATCATTTCCTATAATGTTAAAACAAATCATATTCATACATTCAGCTAATGATGGATTTACTTTTCCTGGCATAATTGATGAACCTGCATGAACTGCGGGAATTCCTAATTCTGCTAAACCTGCAATTGGACCTGAGGCCATCAATCTAATATCGTTAGCAATTTTTCCAATTTCTAATGCCAAGTTTCTTAATGCACTTGACATGTTTGCCACTGGGTATTTACTTTGTAAACTAAATTGCATATCTGATTCTGGGGTTAGTTTAAGTTTTGAAATTTTCGAAAGCTCTGTTATTACAATTTTTCGATATCCTTTTGGTGTATTTGCTCCATTACCAACTGCAGTACCCCCTAATGCTACATTTTGCAATTCTTTTTGTGCTGCAATAATGTTGTTTTTAGCTTTTGTTATGGATGTGGTATAAGCTGCAAATTCACTACCTAATGTTATTGGTAATGCATCCATCAAATGTGTTCTGCCAATTTTTTTGAATGATGAAAACTCTTTTGCTTTTTTAGATAATGACTTAATTAAAATTTCAATTGCAGGGATTGTTTCTTTTAGATTCATCAAAATTGCAACATGCATTGCAGTTGGATATGTATCATTACTAGACTGTGACATGTTTACATGATCATTTGGATGTAAGAATTCATACTGTCCTTTCTTTTTATGTATAATTTCTAATGCTACATTTGAAATTACTTCGTTTGAATTCATGTTGAATGCAGTTCCTGCACCAGAATTAATCATATCTACTACAAATTGATCAGTAAATTTTCCTGTCAATATTTTGTCACATGCTGAAACTATTGCTTTTCCACGTTTTGTATCGATAGCTTTTGTTTTCATATTTGCAACAGCTGCTGATCTTTTGATCATTACAAATGCATCAATTAGATTTTTGTGGGCTTTATTTCCGGTAACATGATATTGGTTAATTGCTCTACCCGTAAACGCTCCGTAATAGGCATCTGCTGGAATTTTGACTTTTCCTAATGAATCTTGATCTAATCGAAATCTCATGTTGACTTAATCCTTTTACTTCTATTATTCATTCCTTTTTCACGTTTTCTATACTTCTAGAATATGTGTTTTGAAATACATTTTTCAGTGATTCCATAAAATGATCGCTAGCACTACGAAATAGTTGGTTTAGTATTTATATTGCTAATTCGGGCTTTGTACCATGAATAAGAAAGTTAGTATGCTCTTTACAATTGCAGCAGTAGCTGTAATGGGAGCAACCTTATTCGGAAGCACATACACACAAACCCAAATTAGTGGACAAGCACTCGACATCAACAAAATGGATGTTGACGTACTTGAACAAATCCATCAAATGGGTGGTTTACAACTTGTAATGCCTCAAGCATTTGCAGAAACTGATTGTGGTGTACTTGCAGACTCTGACAGAAATGTCGTAGAGTTCGATCTAACTGGTGAAAGTGTTGAACTTCCAATTATGGGAGGAAAAACATACAACGCCATGACCTTTAATGGACAAGTCCCAGGACCAACATTAAGAGTTACACAAGGTGACGTTGTACAAATGACACTCGTTATTCCAGCAGACGAAGTTACTGGTCACGGTAACGATATGCACGCATCACAAATGTCAGCAACATACTTTGATTCTGTTAACCCAGGAGAGACAAGTCAATATTGCTACATTGCTGAATCAGCTGGTGTTTTCAAATACCACTGTTCTGGTGTTCACTTAGCAGGTATGGATCAACACGTTCTTTCCGGCATGTACGGAATTGCAATCGTTGACCCAGCTAATGGATACAAGAAATTAATGGTAGAGAAAACTAGCGGCAGCGGTGAATTAGACAGAATTTTCTATGACGCAGACGCATTAGAGTTCCAACTCCAATATAATCAATTGTACCTTACCGCAGATGGTAATTATGATGCCGGCGCAATGTTCGGACACCAAAACACCGCAACTGTTGTTAACGGAATGCAATTCGGTTATGTACCAAACATGGCTCACAACTTACTCGTAATGGGTGATACTGAGAAAAACATCTTTGTTGCACAACCATGGAATGGACTTGAACACAAGCAATACCAATCACAACTCTTGTTTGTTGAAAATGATCAACACGTGAGAATCTTTGTTGAAAACCAAGGTAACGAGCCAGTTTTCTTCCACATTGTGGGCGAAATATTGGATAGAGTTGTCCAAGGCAACAGAGTACAATCCGCAGCAACTGAAACATGGTTACTCGGTGGTTCACAAAATATGATTGTCGATTTGGTCTTTGATGAACCAGGTGTTTATGCAGCAGTAAACCACGATTATGCAGCAATTTATACTGGTGCAGCAACAATCTTTGTTGCAGGTGATCCATTTGGCTTGAACCCAGTTCTAGTCGATGCAGGCATCTTAGAAGCCCCAGTACCATCTTATGCATATGCTTTAGGTAACCCAAGTGATGCAGTTCCTCCAACTGGAGTTAACAGTATTGCCCACCCTGCCTTGAACATTCACGGTTTATACACTGATGAAGTAGCTTCTGAGTTACAAGAGAACGGTGTTATTCCACTCTGGGAAGTAATTCCTGTAGTAGCTGGAATCCTCACTGGTCAATAAACGAAAACTATTTTTTCATTTTTTTAATTTTTTAATGAATTATATGCCGCATTTCGTTTTGAACTCTTATGAGTTTTGAAGATTCTGTACTAATTTGTGATGAAGTAGATCCCGTATTGTCAAAAATATTGACTGACAATGGTTTGAAAATTTCTTATGAACCAGAAATTACTCCTGAACAAATTCTAGAAAAAATTTCTAATTATAATATTATCATTGTAAGAAGTAGAACTAGAATTACAAAGGAGATGATTGAAAAAGCTGATAATTGTAAGGTAATTGCACGTGTAGGTGTAGGATTAGATAATGTTGATCAAGAAGCTGCTAAAATAAAAAATATTCGTGTAATTAATGCTGTAGAAGGTGCAATGAATGCAGTTGCTGAATTAGTTTTAGGTTTAATGTTGTCTTTGGCAAGACAAACAGCAAGAGGTGATAGAGAAATACGTGATGGGAAATGGTTAAAAAAAGAACTAAAGGGAACTGAACTTCGTGGAAAATATCTTGGAATAATTGGTTTAGGGAATATTGGAAAAAGACTAGGTAGATTAGCACATGCACTAAATATGAATATTATTGGATATGACGTAATGCCAATTGATGAAGAATTTGCAAAAGAAGTCGGTTTAATGAAAGCTGATTTGAACACATTATTACAAAGTTCAGATTATGTTTCAATTCATGTACCATTACTTGATTCCACTCATCATCTTTTAGATGGACAAAAAATGTCTACTATGAAAAATACTGCTAAAATTATCAATACTTCTAGAGGCGGTGTTGTTGATGAGGATGCATTGTATGAAGCAATCAAAAATGGTACTTTAGGTGGTGCAGCTTTAGATGTGTTTGAGCAAGAACCTGCTATTGGAAACAAATTGGCAGAACTTGACAATGTTATTTTAACTCCTCATATTGGTGCGCAAACAAAAGAGGCCCAATCTTTGGCTGCAAATGTAATAGGGGAGAAAATCATTCAAATCCTTCGTGGAGTAATTTAGTTTTAGAAATTTTTCTGCCTAGATTCCAAAAATAGTCAAAAAAATTGACTTGTACGTGATTAATTATCGTCCTTTCGTTTTTAACACATTTTTTGAGGTTAAAATTTATGTTAGAAAAAAATAATCTTGAAAATTTCAAGTCTGACTCTCTTCATTTTCCTAATGTGAATTCTTTGATGAAAATTTCACTTGGATTAATACTCTTTACTGCAATTTCTACAGCCCTAGTTTATGCTGAAATGTCCTCAAATGATTATGTTGTTCAAATTGTTGATGGTGCATTTCTTGAAGAAAATATTCAACATTTTGACAATACTTTGTTTTCTTCTTCACCTGGAGGGACAATAACTGTAATCAATAATGATTCTGTTTCACATAAACTTGTTAGTGGAACTTCAAATTCAAATCGTGAATCAAATGTAAATTATGAAACTTTTCTGATTTGTGAATTTAATGAGGAAGATAATCAAACATATGCCAATCAAACTGATGAAAATTTATGTGACTTTAATAAGGATAATCGAATAATTACTGATATTATTCCTCCAGGTGACTCTATATCTTTTTCATTTAGTGATGTTGGAACTTATAGAATAATTGATCCAGATTATCCTTGGATGGAATTTGTTTTCTACAGTTTTTCTGATTCTAAGTCCGATAATGTAAACTCTGGATTTTTAACAAATGAAAAAATTCCTGAATCCTCTGTTGAATCAGAATCAGAACATATTGTTCCTCATATTCAAACCATTTCAGTAAGTGTTGATGGAGAAGATTTTGATTTTCAATACACTGCAATGGGATTAACTGTAAATGAAATCGAGTCTGATATTGAATCTATGTCACTTATTTTTTCTGTAAATGTATTTGATTCAAATGGAAAACTAAATGTCACATTTGATCGAATCTTTTTTGATTCTATTTTTGATGGTGTTGATGATAGTTTCTTTGTATTATCTGACGGTGATGAAACTATTTCTAGAGAAACACAAACTGATTCTAAAAGTAGAACTTTGAGTATTGACGTTCCTTTTGGAACTGAAGAATTGGAAATTATTGGCTCAGAATTTGGAATTTTAAAAGAAACCCCAGTTATTGAAACCCCAGTTATTGAAACCCCAGTTATTGAAACCCCAGTTATTGAAACCCCAGTTATTGAAACCCCAGAAACCAATCAATGTGGTCCTGGAACCATTCTTGAAAACGATGTTTGTGTTTTAGATCAACGCTGTGGTCCTGGAACCATTCTTGAAAACGATGTTTGTGTTTTAGATTCTACTCCTGCTTTGTCAACTCAATCCTCTGGAACGAGTAAAGAATTGATAATGAGTATTGCAGTTGCTTTTGGTATTGCTGGAAGTATTGGAATAGTTTTGGCTTTAATTGCTAGAGCCCACAAAAAGAAAAATTAGTTACACGACAACTCTGAATTTTTCATAATTTGATCTAATTCAAACCCTGAAATTTGAATTGTATGTGAATATGGGATTATTCCAGCTATTGGAGTTTGAATGCTCACAAGCACAATGAATTTGTTAGGATCCACTCTAATCTCCCCTCCGTCAAATTCGTAATCTAATGTCATAAACATATGCTGAGTTGATTGAAATTCATCTGTTGAGAAACTCCCTTTCTTTACTACTAATACTTGTGGTTCAATTTCTGTTGAATCAATTTCATACGTCCCTATGTTTTTTGCATTATAAAATGATGTTATTTGAAATTTTTCAAAACTTGTAGAAATTGGCATAGTATTACAAAATTCCATATTTCCGTTATTTAACATTGCAAAAAATGAAAATCCCTCGGTTCCATCCCATTTGTATTGTAATTGACTTGCACCAATTATGTTAATTCCTGAATATGCAAAGGGACTGATTATGATGATAATTGCAATGAATGTGATAATCGAAAATTTGTTCATATTTCGTTTACTCCTTCTATTGGAAACGAAATAATTTTTTTATCAATTAGGTATTGGAGATTTTGGACAAACATTTGGTCTGATACCATTCCCATCAGCCAACCTTTTCCAACACTTTTTACCCATTCTGGAATATTTAATTTATCAATATTTTTTTCTGTCAACTCAAATGGTATGTCAATTAATTTTTTGTCTACAATGTTTTGAAATCCACTAATCAGCATTCCATCTGTAAATTCACCGTTAATCCATCTAACTACAACTGGTTGCATTGCTTCAGAAATACACAAATTATCTGAATCTATCAAATCAAACTCTGCAGACGTTTGTATTCCTAAGTATTGAACATCTATGAAATATTTTCCTAACGGGAAAATATCTTTTTCAAATGCATGCAATGACGGAATTGGATTTGATAATTTTTCTATTGGAATTGGAATTGCACTACTTTTTCCACCTGCCCCATCCCTGATATGAATAATTGCTGGTTCTCCTGTTATCTCAGAAACTTCTATGGAATACACCAATCTTTCACAATAAGTATATGTTGTTTTTTCCATAATGATTGAAACTTTTGGCTCTGCAAATGCAGATGTTGATATCCCTGTGCTTCCTACCAATATTAGAAAAAATATGATTTTTTTAGATATCATGAATTTAGATTTTTATTTGATCAATAAATATCTGAAATCTATGCTTAGGAATCCTTTTTAATAACTTTGATTAATTCTTCACATAGCGTTTTCTGCGGAAGCATATCTTTGAGTTGATGATTCTTCATCACTCAAAGAGATTTTTATTGGTTAGTGTTGATTAGGTATTTTCGTATAATTTTCAATATACACTTAATTTTATTATTAAATATCTTGAAAATTTCCTATTTTTCTGAAATCAGTTATTATAGGGGATTTTTATCATTTCTAATATGCCTAGTCATCAAGATAAAACTTGGATTCGACTCTGGAAAGAAAATGCACCAGAACTTCGTTCTCGTGTAATTGGTTGGCGTAAACAAAATGCCGTTACTCGTATTGACAAACCTAGTCGTTTAGAAAGAGCTAGAAGATTAGGTTACAAAGCAAAACAAGGTATTGTTGTTGTCAGAATGAGAGTTGGTACTGGCGGCATGAGAAAACAAAGACCAACTGGTGGTAGGAGGCCAAAACATCTTGGTGTTACTCGAATTAAAGCTGATGACAATATGAAAACTGTTGCAGAAAGAAGAGTTCTTGAACGTTATCCTAACATGAAACTTTTAGGTTCATATTTTATCTATAAAGATGGGAAACACTATTGGTTTGAAGTGATTTTAGCAGACCCATCACATCCTAGAATTGCCCAAGATAAAGAATTAAACAAAAGGGTTCCACAATCTGCATAGAATGAAATCTGTTTTAGTAATTTTATTAATTTTAATTTTTGTTATAACCCCTGCACATGGACAATTATTATCTGACGCAACTGGATTAATCAATCGACTAAATGTTCAAACTTCTGGTCATGATTTTGAAATTGTATTAACTTCTAATTTTGATTTACTTGATTATGAGTTTGATAAGAATAAAAAACAACTAATTCTTTATCTTGAAAGTGGATTAGAAGATAACTTAGCTGAAATAATCATCCCTGCAAATTTACTAAATGGTGATTTTAAATTTCATCTAAATGATAGAGAATTTTCCCCTAGAATTCAATCCGACGATAGAGTTCATTTTATAACTTTGAATTTCACAGGTTCGGGTTCTAATATAATTTCAATAAGTGGTAGTGAATATTTGGTTGGTCTATCTGAAATTGTTTCTGAGGATGATTTAGAAATAGGTTTTGAAGTAAATAATATGCCAAATTCTGATGATTCTTCATTTTTGTTAATTCTCTTGATTATTCCAATTATAGTAGTTCCAATAATTATATTTAAAATTAAAAAAAATAAAAATTAATTTAATCTTCACTTAACAATTGTTGAATCATTCCATCAATGTGTCCTGTTTGACCAAATGACACATCTCTTAACATTCCCTTTCTATCAACTAAAATTACTGATGGCGTTCCCTGAAGCGAAAAATTCTCAAACGTTTCTGCAGAATATTCTTTTGATTTCATATGATCTTTGACCCTTTGAACGATTTGATTTCTATAATCTTCTGGCTGTGAATCGAAGTTTGGAATTTGTGGATAAATAAATTCCAATATTTTTTCTTGACTAATTTCACCTGAACTTTTTGTTAGATTATCCATTCCTAGTGGGAATGGAATTTTAAATGATAGTTTGTTTCCTTCTTGTAATTGACCATATTGAGATAATGCACTTTGTGTCTCACCTATTACCTCACCTGTTTCAGATAACATTTTCAAATTTTCTAAAGTATTTTTATCAAAATCTTCAAATGCTGTTGCAAGACCTAACACTCTAACTCCTTCATCCTTGTATTTTTCATAAATCTTAATTGCTTCTGGAATTGCATGCATGAAACATCCTGGACAATTCACTTGGAATACTTCTAGTAAAACAATGTGATCTTTTTCTTGATCAAAATTAGTTGGAGATCCTTGAACCCATTCTGAAACTCCAAAGTTTGGTGCTTTTTCACCGATTTTTACAGTCACGTTCAAGAGTCAGATTTTTTCCGTTAAATACATACCCCTATTTTTTTTCATTTCTTTTTAAGTAGGCTAATATAGAACACAGAAAATTTTAAGATAATTTGCAGGCAGTAACTAAAGAACGATTAACTCTTTTTGCAGAAATGGAGTCAAAATATGAAAATAATGACACTAAATATTTTGTTTCTTTGTTGAATCATCCTGATTATGTAGTAAGAACACGAGCAACTTGTATTTTGGTGGACTTTGGAGGTGAAGACAAAATTCCACATGTTGCAAAAGTCTTAAAAAATGATGATAATGAACTAGTTCGTCATGAAGCTGCCTTTTCATTAGGTCAAATGTCTTATTCTTCTGCTATTCCTCCATTAGTTGAATCAACTCTAAATGATCCTAGCATGTTTGTTCGTCACGAAGCAGCAATTGCTTTAGGGGTAGTTGGAAATAAAGATGCAAAAGAGGCTTTGCAAAAAGCACTAAATGATCCAGATAGACCAGTAGTTGAATCTGCAGTTGTTGCTTTATCAAATATTGAATTTATGGAAACTTTAAGTAAGAATGAAAAATTTGCAAAACTGACAGGTGGATAAGATGAATTTTTCATATGGAATAATTGCAGTTGTTGGAGTTTTAGTTGCAATTTCTATTTCTTTAATTATTGCAGAACCAAATGACATTGTTGAACCACGCATTATTGAAATACCTGAAAATAAAATAATTAAAATTGAAGAAACTCCTATTGTCCCTGTACCAACTGAAACTGTGATTAAAACTGCTGATAACTCTGGCGTTAGTATGGATTGTCAATCATCCTCAAATTGTTTCACTCCTAGTGTAGTTACAGTACATGTTGGTGATGTAGTATCCATGATAAACTCTGATTCAGCTTCTGCCATGCATTCTTTTACAGCCGGAACTGTTGATGGATTTACTCCTTCTCCTAGTGGGACATTTGATACTGGAATCATGAGTGCAGATGATACTTTTGAATGGATTCCAGAAACTTCTGGTGAAGTACCATACTATTGTTTACTCCATACTTGGATGCAAGGAACGATTATTGTAGAGTAATTTTTTACACATTTAATACTTAAAATTAATTTTATAATTCATGTCATCTGATATTCAAAAACTTCCAAAATTTCCTTGTGTTGATTGTCATACTGATTGTTGTAAGGAATATACTATTTTTGTTAATGCCCATGATGTTTATCGACTTTCTAATGGTTTGAAATGTAAACCTGAAACTTTTTTGGAGTTAATTGGTGCTAAAGATTATTCTTTGGGAATAAAAGTCGAAGAGGGTTTAGTAGATCTTGCTTTAAAACAAAAAAATAATGCATGTAAATTTCTTGAAGAAACTGATGATGTTTTTAGATGCACAGTTAATGATTTCAAACCAGGTGTATGCAAATCATATCCATTTCAAATGAAAAATGGTGAGTTATCTCAAATGAGTGATATTATGTGCCCTGCTGATTGGGATCTTACTGGCTTTAAAGAAATGATGATACCTCATTTACAAAAAGATGAATCTGAATGGAAGTTTTATGATCAGCTAGTAAAGGAATGGAATTTGAAATATGATGGTAAGAAACCTTTGTCTGAATTTCTGAAATTTATGTTGGAGAAAGTAAAATTATCCCTTAAAGTTCAGTAACTTTACTTCCTTCTTCAGTAGATTTAAACTCGTGAATTTGTCCTACATATTCATTTTCAAATATCTCTGCATCATGCGTGATGATCAAAAATTGCATTGCTGTTTGTACTTTTCCAATTTTTGATAATTGTGCCAATACCTCGACCAATGATTTTTTTCTTTCAGCATCTAGGTGCGTTGTGGGCTCATCTAGTATCATCAAATTTAGGTTTGATGAGCCCAGTAAGTTTGCCATTCCTAGACGTAACGCCAATGCAACACTTACTTTTTCTCCACCACTTAGTGATTCTAATTCTAAAACTTCAGTTTTTGAATGGCATGCAATGGATACATCCCTTGCTTTTTCTGATAATGCAATTCTTTGAATTTTTGTATTTAGAACTGATAGGTATTCTGAAGCTTTAATTGAAATTGAATTCAATGCCCATGATCTTAAACTTGTGGCAACTGAACCGTCTCTACTAAAAATATGCTTTTGAATATTGTCTAATCTTGATATGTAGTCTTTAACTTTTTTAAGTTCTAGAATTGATTTTTTAGTTTCTGTAATTGCATTTTTTGCTGTCTGTTCTTGATTATCAACTATGCCCCAATTTTTATCATTATTGGTTTTATCATCTCGTTTTTCCTTCAACTCCTTTATTTTTTCTTCAAACTTTGCTTCGTCAAATCCTTTTGTTTCTGATTCTAGTTTTGAAATTGAATCAAACATTTTTTTTGCATGTTCGTCTATTTGTGATATTTCCTCTAACTTTTCACTATCTGCTAGTTGTAATTTCTTTTCTTTAGCCTCTATATCACTTTGAATTGCTAGCAATTGTTCTTCGGTTTTGATTTTGTGTGTATCCAGTATTGTTTCTGCATCTCTTATTTTGTCTAACTCATTTGTAAATTCAATTTTTTCCTCATCTTTTGCTTTTCTTTCTTGTTCTTTTGATTCAATACTGTCATTTAGTTCCTTTATTT
>Ga0207992_1000059_pt1 | contig 67838 bp, 59 predicted proteins | sample ETN02SmetaG_FD_185788 | JGI IMG/M metagenome (GOLD analysis project Ga0207992, IMG submission 185788) | Marine microbial and viral communities from oxygen minimum zone, Eastern Pacific Ocean - ETNP2014F10-02SV255 (SPAdes) (version 2) | ecosystem: Environmental > Aquatic > Marine > Oceanic ...
AATGTGTTCCGTGTCTAAATTAAATAGAAAAGAGAGCAAGAGGAAACCGGCAATATAGCTGGCGTCTGCTTTTTTTTTACTTCAAATAATTAATAGACCCAGCTTAAGGCTGGGTTTTTTTTTGGAAAAAATATGAAATATGCAGTGATTGGGAACGGTAAAACTGGATCTAGAGTTCAAGCTCAATTAGATTCTCTTGGTGCTGAAAATGAGGTTTTTGATTCAGAAAATAAACCCACTTCTAAAAGGTTAGCAAGTTTTGGTGTTGGTATTTGTTTCGTAAATGCAGACACCTTTACATCTTTAATTCCATTAATGATTGAATCAAAAATTCCACTAGTGATAGGTACAACAGGTTTTGAATGGGACTCAAATACTTTCACTCTAGTCAAAGACAATGAGTGTAAATGGATTAAATCGGCAAATTTTTCCATAGGTATCAATTTAATTAATAACTTCTTAAAAAAATCCTTTAATGACTCTGGATCAAAACTTCTAGACTATGAAATATCAATTCATGAAAAGCATCATGAGAACAAAAAAGATGCGCCAAGCGGTACTGCCTTACATTTTTCTAAACTGATCGATAGAGAAGCCAAAATTAGCTTTGAGAGAAAGAATGATATTGTTGGTTTTCACTCCTTCAAGATGGAAACAGAAGATGAGTCAATAACAATTGTTCATGATGCAAAAAATAGAAACTTGTTTGCAAGGGGAGCTGTCCTAGCAACTCATTATATCGATACATTGGATTATGGAATCCATGATTTTGAAGAAATTATTAATCAATGAAAATAAAAGGAAGAAACATGAATATCACAGGAGCAATTACAGCACTCATAACACCAATGAAGGAAACAGGTCAAATTGACTATGATTCACTTGAAAAGCTGATTGAAATGCAGATAGAGCAAGGAATATCAGCTTTAGTGGCGGTTGGAACAACTGGTGAATCATCGACACTAGATGTGCAGGATCACCTAGAAGTAATAGGTTTCTTTATAGATAAGGTCAAGGGAAGGATTCCAATCATTGCTGGAACAGGAGCAAATTCAACAGATGAAGCTTGCCATTTAACAAAAGAAGTTTATGGGTTAGGTGCAGACGCAGTGTTACTGGTAACTCCCTATTACAATAAACCCACCCAAGAGGGTCTGTATCGTCATTATATGAAGATTGCTGATTCCATAGACATTCCTCAAATTCTTTACAATGTTCCTTCTAGAACAGCTGTTCATATGGAATCATCAACAGTTTCAAGGCTAGCCAGCCACGAAAATATTATTGGACTGAAAGATGCTACAGGGGACATGGCTATTTTGAAAGAGCTTCAGAAAAGCTGTAGTGAAGAGCTACTGAATGGTGATTTCTTTTTATACACTGGTGATGATGCAACATCATATGAATTTCTGAATAGAGGCGGGCACGGTACAATTTCAGTAACATCAAATGTATTTCCAGATTTAGTCTCTCTAATGTGTGCGATGATTAAAGATAATAATCCAGAGGCAATCAATATTCACAATAAGCTCATAAAGATTAATGAGTTACTCTTTATTGAATCCAATCCAATTCCTGTAAAATATTCACTCAATAAAATGGGGTTGATTGAAAAAGGAATCAGGCTACCTCTAACTCATCTACAGGAAAAGTATCAACAAGTGATTGATGATGAACTCCAAAATCTAAATGCAATATGAGGTATTAACGATGAAGAATTTACAATGGAGTCAAATATTATCATTACTTGAGAATGGAGAGATTAGATCAGCAGAAACTAAGAATGGTCAATGGAAAGCTAATATTGAGGTGAAAAGCGCAATACTCGATGCGTTTAAGAATGGAAGAGTCATTGACTATACAAACAAAGGATATCCCGGTTTTTTTGATAAAGATAATTTACCTACACAACAAATAGATAAAGATCGTAACATTAGGTTAGTTCCCGGTGGAAGCTCAATTCGAGCTGGCTCATTTATTGCTGAGAATGTAATAATAATGCCGCCTTCATACATCAATATTGGCGCATACATAGACACGGGTTCAATGGTGGATTCACATGTTTTAGTTGGTTCCTGTGCTCAGATTGGTAAAAATGTGCATCTTTCTGCAGGCGTTCAAATTGGTGGGGTGCTCGAACCTATAGGATTGAATCCTGTTGTTATTGAGGACGATGCTTTCATTGGGGCGGGATCTATTATTGTTGAAGGGATCCAAGTATCAAAGAGAGCAATAATTGCTCCTGGAGTTATCCTCTCTAAAAGCATACCTGTTTTTGATTGTGTGAATGATAGGGTTCTGGAAAGAGGAGAGGCAATCCCTCGGGACGCTATAGTTGTTGGTGGTACCAGACCCATCAATAAAAATTTGAAATGGGGAAACCAAGAAAAATTACAGATGAATTGTGCAATAATTCCGAAATATAGAGATGCTACAACAGACTCTTCACTTGAACTCGAGGAGCTTCTAAGATGAGCATTGAGAATATTTTTTCCAACAAAACTCACAAAGACGTTAACGATATTATTGAAAAATCGAAATCTCCTTTTTTTCTCTATGACATTGATAGTCTAAAAAAGAAGCTGAGAGATGTCACAGAAATGAACCCTTCCTTTCTTAAACTTTGGTACGCATGCAAAGCAAACCCAATTTCCTCAATACTCAATGCAGTAATTGATAATGATATCGGTATCGATGTTGCCAGCAAAGGTGAACTTCGTCAGGTCTTAAAAAGTACAACTGATGGAAGTAAAATAATTTGTACAGGTCCAGCAAAATCTAAAGAATACATTGAAATGCTTATAGAGAGGGGCATTGGGCTCATTGTTGTAGAAAGCCTCAACCAATTATCATGGGTGAATGAGTCGTGCAAAGCCCTGAAGAAAAAACAAAAGATACTTCTAAGAACTCAATTATCATTAGATTACGAAGATACTTTACTAGGAGGTTCATCTATCACACCATTCGGTGAGGATCCTAATGGGTGGAAGACATTGAATATGGATGAATATGAGAATATTCAAATAATGGGATTCCATGTGTTTCAATGGACAAATGTTTCCAGTCTCGAACAATTGCACGCACTATGGGTACATTCTATTGAATTACTCATTGAGTTGTCTAGAGAACTTAATATCAAACTAGAAATCATTGACTTGGGAGGAGGCTTAGGAATTCCCTATTCCAATGACGAAGAAGAATATTCCTATGAAGAAGTCATTAACTTATTAAATGAAATAAAATCAAAATACGATATTCCAACTTTTTGGCTTGAACTGGGAAGATATATTGCAGGGCCTTTTGGATATTACTTTACAAAAGTAGTAGATAAGAAAATAATCAGAGGTAAAGATCTTCTTATCACTGAAGGAGGTATAAACCATATTTCGAGACCAGCCTTCACAGGACAATCATTCCCATGCAAAACAGTAAAAAATTACCACACAAGTAAATTAACCACCTTCCGTGTTCATGGGTCCTTATGCACTGCATTAGATTACCTAGGCGAATTCGAACTTGCGAGTGATATTAGTGTAGGTGACTGGCTTGTGTTTACCCAAGCCGGTGCCTATGGATTCACCAACTCAATACCTTATTTTTTATGTCATGATTTAGCGGCAGAGTATTCCATCTTGAACAATAAAATAGAGCAAAATCGGCAAACAAAAACAGCTGATGAATGGCTGGTATAAATGAAATGTCGAAAAAAATAAGTGTCCAGCAAATGAATAAGGAATATTTATTCGATAAATGAAGATAAAATCTTTACAAACTGATAACGATATGAATAATGGAACCATGTTTAATTTAATTGGAAAAGAAAGAAACAGGAGACCGGCAATCTAGCTGGCGTCTGCTCCTTTCTAAAACAAATGATAGACCCAGCATAATAGCTGGGTTTTTTTTTACCTGAATGAAAATATGAAAAACTTTATTACAACTCAAGATTGGTCCGTGCAGGATCTGCAAGCAATTTTAGACTATGCAAAAAACTTAAAGAAAAATAAGTTTCAAGATTTATTAAAAAATAAATCTGTTGCCTTATTGTTCTTCAATCCCTCCATGAGAACTAAGGTTAGTTTTGAATTAGGCATACAGGAGCTTGGGGGCTATGCAGTTGTTTTGCATCCAGGCAGTGATGCATGGCCCATAGAATTTGAGCCTGCAGTCACCATGAATGAAAACCCTGAAGAACACATCAAAGAGGTTGCAAAGGTGCTGTCCAACTACTGTGACCTTATAGCGGTAAGAGCTTTCCCAAAATTTATCAATTTAGACGAAGATTTTGAAGACAGGGTGATCAATAGTTTTGCTCAGTATGCAACCGTGCCTATTGTGAATATGGAGACCATCACTCACCCTTGTCAAGAATTGGCACACATACTCACTCTCCAAGAGAACTTGGGCAATTTAAGAGGTAAAAATTACCTCCTTACATGGACTTACCATCCAAAACCACTCAATACCGCAGTTGCAAATTCAAGCATATTGATTGCGAGCAAGTTTGGAATGAATGTAAAACTTCTATGTCCATCGCCAGACTACAACTTGCATGAGAAATATTTAGAACAAGCCAAGAAAAATTGTGAGGAAAATGAGACTGAGTTCTCCATCACTCATGACATTGATCAAGCTTATTCAGGCTCGGATATCGTTTATGCAAAAAGTTGGGGCTCCTTAAAATATTATGGTGACGCGGAGAAAGAGTCGATAGAAAGACATAAAAATAAACATTTCATTGTTGACGAAGAAAAAATGAAAAAAACAAACAATGCGATTTTTAGCCACTGTTTGCCATTGAGAAGGAATGTTAAAGCCACAGATGGTGTTATGGATGCTGATTATTGTGTAGCAATTCAGGAAGCCAGCAATAGAAAACATGTACAAAAATCATTACTAACTAACTTACTTAAGGGCAAATAAGATGAAAAAAATTGTTTTGGCATTTTCGGGTGGATTGGATACTAGCTTTTGCATTCCCTTCCTGATCGAAAAAGGTTTTGAAGTTCATACTATTTTTGTAAATACAGGCGGCACCTCTTCTAGAGAGGAAACCAAGATTACCCGCAGAGCAAAAGATTTAGGGGCTGAAAAGCATATAAATGTGAATATAGAGCACTCATTTTGGTCACAAATAATTAAACCATTGATTTGGTCAGGTTCCTCCTATCAGAATAAGTATCCCGCCCTATGCTCAGATCGTTATTTGATTGTCAAAGAAGCTGTAAAGCTATGTAAGACTTTAAGAACAAAAAACATTGCACATGGGTGCACTGGAATGGGAAATGATCAAGTCAGATTTGATTTATCAATTCAAGCGTTAGGCAAATTTAACATCGTTACACCCATTAGAGAGATTCAGAATACAGTCAATGATGTTAGGGGATTTGAAAAGGAATACCTTGAAGAAAGAGGTTTCAAGGTTTCATCACTTAATAATAAATACAGCATCAATGAAAATTTAATGGGAGTTACGATTTCAGGATCTGAAATTGATACCTGGGATGCCCCCTCCGATGAAAGCTATACTTTGTGTTCAAAACCAGAAGAATATCCTTCAAAAAATAAAAAAATAAGAATCGGCTTCAAAAAAGGTGAGGCAGTTCTTCTGAATGACAAGAAGATCAAAGGACCAGAACTGATGCGATATCTGAATAAGATTGCAGGCAAGTATGGTGTTGGAAGAGAAATCACGGCAAATGATACGATTATTGGGATCAAGGGAAGGCTGATATTTGAAGCCCCTGCTATAGAGGTCCTATTTAGAGCTCACAGGGCTTTGGAAGAAGCAGTTTTCACAGACAAGCAAAATGTCTTTAAGCCGAAAGTTGGTCAGCAATGGGTTGATTTAATTTATGGTGGATTCTATTTTGACCCTCTTGCCCGAAATTTGGAAAACTTCTTAAAAGACATTCAAGCCAATGTGAATGGGGAGGTAACTATTTTATTATCCCCAGGCAATGCAGATGCTGTATCTGTGGATGCAAAAAAGATACTCGTTAGTAAAGATGCCATTTATGCTCAATCTGCTTCCTGGGGCATGAGAGAGTCGACAGGCTTTATTAAACTCTTGGGTCAAAGTTCGGCTACGTGGAAAGAGATCAATAAAAGATAAATCCTGTGGATAAATATTCAGTGATTCATTATGAAAAATAATTCTATAAAAAATATTATCTTAACCCTTCTTAGAAGCATTAGCAGCGAGAAGGAGATTAGAAAATATATTGAAAAATTTTCTAATGTTGATCATAGATATATAATCATAAAAGTCGGTGGAGCAATTATTCAAAATGACCTGGATAACCTGGTCTCATCTTTATCTTTTTTAAATCAAGTGGGCTTAAAGCCTATTGTGATCCATGGAGCAGGGCCCAGGCTATCAAGCTCTTTAAAAGAGAAAGGCATTAACTTTGATTTTTTAGATGGCCAGCGTATCACTAGCTCAGAAGTACTTGATGAAGCATTAACTATCTTTGGAGAAGAAAATACTAAATTAGTTGAAGCACTTCAAGACCGTGATGTGGCGGCTGTATCTGTCACTAATAATATTTTTGAATGCACAATCAAGAATCCTAAATTGGGCTATGTCGGCGAGGTTCATTCAACCGATATTAAAGCAATAGAAAAAATTCTAGATAATCAAAACATCCCAATCATCGCCTCTGTAGGTCAGACAGTTGATGGACAGTTGCTAAATTTAAATGCTGATTCTGCAGCAATCTCCATTGCAAAAGAGATCGAAGCTTACAAGATTATTTTTCTAAGTGAAGTTGGTGGGATCTATGATCAACAAAATAATCTGATTTCAACAATTGATTTGAAGGAGCAGTTTGATGATTTAATGAGCATGAAATGGTTGCATTCTGGAATGAAATTAAAGTTAGAAGAAATTAAGAAATTACTGGATATCCTTCCATCATCTACATCTGTCTCCATTACCAAACCACACCATCTACCCAGAGAACTATTCACAGATGCTGGTTCAGGAACGTTGATTAAAAAGGGGCATTTGGTGGACCAATTTGAATCCATCGATCAAGCAAAAGGTGAAAATATCGCTCTTATTATAGAAACTGCCTTTAACGGAAAACTAGACAAGACCTACTTCAATAATGATGTTAAGAAAACATTCTATATAAGTGACTGCAATAGAGCTGCCATCATTGTTTCTCATGAAAATGAAATTCCATATATGGATAAATTTGCTGTTGTAGATTCGGCAAGAGGAGAGGGTCTTGGGTCAGCAATATGGAACAAAATGAAACAAGATCATGATCAACTATTTTGGAGATCTCGATCCACTAATCCTATTAATAAATTCTACCTTTCTGTGTGTGATGGTTTTCAGAAATATGATGGCTGGAATATTTATTGGATAGGCGTCTCCAACCTTAAACAACTGACCCTTTGCATAGAGTCTGCTTACAATTATAAACAAACAATTAATTATGAATAAAGTCATTGACATTGGTCTCATAGGTGGAAGAGGGTACGTTGGTAAAGAGCTTGTAAGGCTTATTGATAAACACCCGATCTTTAATCTTAAACAAGCATTCTCAAGATCTCAGGCAGGTTCATTGATCAGTGAATATACTAAAAACTTAAATCTAAAGTACTTACCACTGAGTAATAACTCATTCGAATTAGATTCTTCTGTCCAAGCCCTTATCCTTGCATTAGGAAATGGAGACGCTGCAAATTATATGGAATATATCTCAAAGCTTAATCAAGAAATTATCGTCATTGATATAAGCTCTGATAATCGATTTAATCAAGATTGGTTATACAGATTACCTGAAATAACAAAGAACTCAGGACATTCAAAGTTATTAAGCAACCCAGGTTGTTACGCGACTGCAATACAGTTATCCATTGAGCCAATTAAAAATTTATTGGTTGGAAAGACATCCTCTTTTGGGATCTCTGGATACAGTGGAGCAGGATCCAAGCCCAATGATAAAAATGATAAAAATATACTTCGTGAGAATATTTATCCCTACTCACTGGCTGATCATCTCCATCAAGAAGAAGTCAGAGCTCATTGTTATAAGAAATCTTCATTTACACCTCACGTTGCAGATTTTTTTAGAGGCATCTCGATGACAACGCATATAAAACTTAAAGAGCCAAGTGACTCATCCCAAATTCTTAGAGTATTCAAAGATTTTTATGAAAACAAACCTCTCGTTAAAATAACCGAATCTATTCCTCTGGTTGCAGACAATGTTATGCAACACCATGCATCCATTGGTGGTTTCGATATTGATGACTCAGGTTTAAATCTCGTCATCTGCTGTACCCTGGATAATCTATTAAAGGGTGCAGCTACTCAATGCATTCAAAACCTAAATTATTCTTTTCAATTAAACGAAGAAGCTGGAATTAATTATGAGTAAGAAACTATGGAAAATAAAAGATGCCGAAACTTCTAGTCAAATAGATGAATTCTTAATAGAAGAGGACATTCAACTCGACAAGGACTTATTCCTCTTTGATATAGAAGCAACTACAGCCCATATTAAAGGCCTTGAGTCTATAGGAGTGCTTAACAGCAGTGAACTCAATAAATTGCTTAAGTCTCTTAAATCACTCTCTAAAGATTTTGAAGATGGTTCATTTGAGTTAACAACTGAATTTGAGGATTGTCATTCTGCAATAGAATTCTATTTAATTGATCAACTGGGTGATCTTGGGAAAAAAGTTCACACTGGAAGAAGCAGGAATGATCAGGTCTTGGTCGCTATGAGGCTTTACACAAAATCTAATCTTCAATTATTTAAGGACCTAAATATAGAGATTGCTAGAGCTTTTCTAGATCAAGCAGAAAAGAATAAAGATGTCCCTATGCCTGGGTATACTCACCTTCAAAGAGCCATGCCTTCGAGTTGGGGGCTGTGGTTTGCCTCATTTGCTGAGTCCTTTTTAGATAATATTGCTTTAACTGACTCCACTATGAATTGGGTTGATGCAAATCCTCTGGGGAGTGCAGCTGGGTATGGAGTCAATTTACCCTTAAATAGATCTCTTTTAACCAAGATCCTTGGCTTTAAGCGAAAACAAATAAATAGTCTCTATATTCAGAACAGTAGAGGAAAATATGACCTTGAAGTCATTGGCACACTTAAACAGTCGCTTCTTGATATCCGAAGATTCTCCTGGGACATGAGTCTATTCTTAACTGAAGAATTTAATTTATTGTCTATTGATGATAGCTATACAACTGGTTCATCAATAATGCCAAATAAAAAGAACCCCGATGTTGTGGAAATATTAAGGGCAAAATATTCAATTATTGCCGGTCACTATTCTGAGCTTGAGAATCTATTATCTCTTCCAAGTGGATACCATAGAGATCTTCAATTGACGAAAAGAAGCTTAATTCACAGCTTTAATACTGCAAGAAGAACCCTATCAATTCTCCCAGGATTAATTAAATCGATAGATATCAATACAGTGAATTCTAATAATGCCATAACTGATGAAATGAGGATGACTGATTATGCTTATAAGTTGGTTGAGCAGGGCATACCATTTAGAGAAGCATACCGACTGACAAAGTCTTCAAAAAAGGATAAGGATTTAATCTTAAAAACAAATAACAGCAAAAGATCTCCAGGTTCTCCAGGAAATCTCGAGCTTGAATCACTAAGAAAAAAACTGAACGCATATGAATAAAATAACCACTAAAAATATACCCGTCAGCCAAATGCCAAATGGCGATACTCTCTCCATTAAGGTCATTGATATTAAGGGCGATAACCAGGGCCCAAGCTGCTATATTCAAGCCAGTATGCATGGAGCAGAGCATCAAGGAAATGCTCTTATTTATCACATCTTAGATTATGCTGAAAGCCATGATATTCAGGGGTCTCTGAGGATAATACCTCAAGCAAACCCACTGGCAATAAATACAAAAACGGGGAATTACACTCAGGGAAGATTTAACCCAAATACAGGACATAACTGGAATAGATTGTATTCAAATTATACAGACAACCATCCTTCTCTAAGAACATTTGCAAAAAATAATATCAACGCTAGCGACGAGTCAATTAAAAATAGTTACAAGAAGCTACTACTTGAGTTATTAGAGAAAGAGAAAGAATTAAAATCATCTTATGGTAAAAATCAAAATAAACATCACAATCTAATTCTTCAATCTCTGGCTGCTAATTTTGATATTGTCTTGGACCTTCATACAGCTGGAAAGGCAGCACGATATCTCTATGCAGCTGAATACCTTTCTAGCAGATGTGAGGAACTAAATTTTGTTCACAATATTATTATTAAAAATATTTTTAATGGAGCAATGGATGAAGCAGCATTCATGCCTTGGGTAAATTTAAAAACAGAATTTAAGAAGCTTGACAAGGATTATGAAATTCCATTTGAATCTTATACGTTAGAATTAGGAAGCGAAGAAATGATTTCGCTGGAAGAGGGCAAAAAAGACTCTCATAAGGTATTAGAATATCTTTACAAAAAAGGGATTATTCGAGAGTCAGGCTTTCAAGAACCATTGAAAAAGCAATATAAGTGTCAGACTGAAGATTTCAAGAGTTACTATGCGCCCAATGGAGGCCTCTATGAATATTACGCGAAACCTGGAGAATTTATAAAAAAGGGAGAGAGTCTAGCTATATCACTGCAGCTATCAAATTATGGTTCAAAAAGGCAAGTGATTGAGGAAGTAAAGGCTAAAAAAGATTGTATTATCATAAACCATTGTACAAGTAGCTCAGTAATAGAAGGTTCTGAGATATATCAAGTCATGGAGAACTATTACACCTAATTACAGCAATAAAATGTGTTTTAAAGACAATTTGTGCTCAAAAAGTGCACATAAGAGTTGTTTTAACCAGTAATAAAGACTCCCTAAATACCAATTAAACCCCAATTAAACCCTTTATTTATAAGAATAGTGTGCTTCTGTAAGCCTTATTTTATTGATATATATATGCGTATAATATATATTATGTAAAGTTTTTATTATTTGTTTTCTTATACTATTCTATTTATATATCATGTACTTATATATTTTTATTAAGGTTATTTATATTTATTTGGATTTTTAAGTGAATATTTGTTCTTTTTTATTTTTATAAAAAAATAAAAATTCTAAAATTTTAGATAATGACTAAATCACCCAAGTCTCATACCAGAAACAACTAGAAACATCGATTAATGTGAGTTTTACTCTATAGAATGCGATTATTAGCTAAAACTTATCATCTTGAACCACTTTATGAATAAAATACCTTTAATCATCATAATCCTCCTATCCATAAACTCTTATAGCGAAGAAAATGCTGTTAGTTTTGATGATTCAGCCTATAAACATACCTGTGATACTAACTTTAACGATGAATTTGCTTTGTCTGACTACTCTGACGAATGGTTTCAGGTATATAAAACACATCAGAATGTTTACTCTATTGTTGAGCCTTATCAATTTCAGGAATCAATATCCCACCTTATTATTGGGCAAAATAAAGCCATATTGCTTGATACTGGCATTGGTTTATTCTCCATAAGGCCAGTTGTAGAGCAAATAACTGACCTACCTATCATAGTAATTAACTCACACACACATTTTGATCATGTTGGTGGTAATTGGGAATTTTCTAATATCTTGGCTATTGATACTTCTTACACAAATGCAAATATGGCTGGCTTTAAACATAATAGAATTGCTCAAGATTTTACTAATAATTCCTTCTGTATTGACCCACCAATAAATGCTGATTTAGAGAATATTTACACCAAACAATGGGAGGCTTCTGAATATATAAAAGATGGAGATACTATCGATCTTGGAGATAGGATCATTGAGATACTTCAAGTGCCTGGGCATACCCCTGATTCTTTAGCATTGCTGGATCGAAAAGAAAAATTACTGTTCACTGGTGATACTTATTACGATGCCGAGTTATGGTTATATGTTCCTGAGACCAATATTAAGAACTATCAGAATTCTATTGATAGATTGGTAACAATTGAAACCCAAGTAGACTATATATTCGGAGCCCATAGAAGAGCAAGAGTCGATACTGGAATATTAAAAAAAGTTAAAGAAGCCCTTAAAAAACTTACTACCGATGAAACTTTATTTGATAAAAATGATGTAAATCAATTATTTATAAGTATTGATGGTATTGACTTTGTAACTGCTGCACCAGTACTAAAGGGCAAACAAGGAGATACATCAAAAGGAGGAAGTGGTTACGATGCTTGGTAACCAATGCCCTACCCTAATATGCAATTAGATCCCATATCTTGAGAACAAGTCTCTCTTCTGCCTTAATACTTTTGCTTTAAAAAACCTTAGAAGAATCTTTTGTAACGGCATCCACGCGATTCGGATTCCGCTTTTATCATTTTTAAGTATCTCAGAGACGAGCCATGGTGTGACTGTTTCTACATGATCACAGATAATATTTGCCATGGGTTTGTCTCTTTCCCATTCATCATGACTTAACCTCTTTTGCTCGTTGAGCCAGTTTTCCGTAATCAAAACGCCTGGGCTAATACTGGCGATAGTAATTCCTGTATTTTTATTTTCTTCCACTAAGTATTTAGTGAGTATATTTATGCTTGCTTTTGTAGAGCTATACACACCCATTCCAGGTGTTAAGAACTTGCCATCAAAACTACCTCCCAGCATGTTATAAAGGCTTCCACTCCCTTGCTCTCTAAACCCTCTTATTGCAACCTGTGATCCAAACACCGTCCCCAATGAATTTGTCGTTATCATGCTTTGAACAAGGCTTTCTGGGATTTTATGCACTGGATTCTGGCCTGATGCATACCCTGCATTATTGATCCAATAATCCACTTTTCCAAACTCATTTTTTGCCAAATCCCATAGAGCTTCGAGTTCTCTTTTATTTGAGATATCGCATACTTGGCCAATGATAGTACCGTCTGAATTTGCATTCATAACTTCAGTTGCACTCACTATGTCTTCTTCATTTCTGCTGCTAATTACAACATTGTGTCCCAGGCGGGCAAACTCATTAGCAAGCCCTCTGCCAACTCCTTTTGTACTCCCGGTTATTACAACACTAGCCATTTGATTGCCTCATCTTTTTCTTTGAATACCAAGTATATATTGCCAACAGCATAACAGTGAAATTAAGAAAACCCATCATTAGATATGGTCCTGTATAAATATAATCAAACAGCACTCCGCCTAGACCGCCTGCGATGATCTGACCCACTGCTCCACACATCGCAAATGCTCCAAACACAGTGCCCCTTATAGCGGCAGGTGCTCTTTTACCAATCAATGCTGTTGAGGAAACTATTGCAGCACCCTCCCCCATCCCCAAAAGAATGGCAACAGGTATCACAGCATTTGACATGGGGTTTTCAATAAAGCCCATTGTTGTATATCCTGCTGCTGCAAAAAAGAAGGCAATCATAATTCCATTGATGCGTCCAATTCGATCAATGAGAAAACCAAAGATTGGAGAAGTGACTATTACTGTTGAAGCAATAATGGGAACAATAACTGCTCCTCGTGCATAACCCTCTCCTATGGACATCCCATTATCTAGAGCATAGCGAGATGTCCAAAGAAATGTGAATAATCCAACAACGATCAGATCGCCTCTAGCTGCTAGAGAAGCAAAATAAGCCAAGCGGATATCCGAGTCTTTTTTTGCAGCCTCTAGGCCTTCATTGAAAAGTTTTTTAAACGATGAAGTATTTTGTTTCTTTTGATGCAATCCTGGCTTCAGAGAAATATATACAATGGTCGCAGCAAGCAAACAGATCAAGGTTCCGATCCATAATGTATAAGTTCCCGACTCTATAGAATCAAAACCTCTTTCTTGAAACACGGATGGCATCTTCACCAAAAATAATGAAGTGGCAGTTACGCCAATGCCTTGAAACATTCCCATGATGCCAATCATTCTTCCTCTGGATGTCTCCTCAGGATAATCTCCGGTAAATATAAGCAATACTGTTGATGCGGCAGAAACACCTACCGCAAAAATTGCCCTGACTAAGTAGAGTTGATAAATATCATTCATCAATGGAAAACAAAAATAAGCCAAGCTCATTATCAATAATCCCATTGCAAAAACAGGTCTTCTGCCTACCTTGTCTGCAAGGACTCCCATGGTGGCCGTGAGTAAAAGAATCATGACTTCCTGCATCGTTGCTACAGAACCAACCACTACTCCTTGTACTTCCCTAGCTATACCTAAGTGCTCCTCGAGTACATAAGGCTGCATAAAATTCATAAGAGTAAATACGGAATTATTCAGCATCGCAACTGGGAAAAAGCTCAGTGCATTAATCTTTCCTACGCCAGGCATTAGTTTGATTGGACCCAGTTTATTATTATCTGTTTGACTCACTTTGCGATTGACTTATAGTTAGTTGAGATATCTTATTTCTTTAATGAATATTTAATGTAATTAAATGTATCAAGGGTGATTAAGGATGTATACAAACGTATGGTATGTCGCGGCTCGCAGTGATGAACTGACAGACAAACCTCTCTATGTAGAAATGCTGGGTACTGATTTTGTGCTCTTTCGGGATGCTGAAGGAAATGCAGCCTGCTTAAGCAATGCCTGCCCACACAGAGGTGACAGTCTCGCCAATGGAAGTGTGAGTAAAAATGGTGAGATTATTTGCCCATTCCATGGCTGGCATTTCAATCGTGAAGGAGAATGCACAAAAATACCCTCTGTGGGCGATGATGATCCTCAAACTGCAGCACCCGGTGTGAGAGTAGATGCCTATCCAGTCATCGAAAAACAAGGTCTGATTTGGACATTCCTCGGTGATGAACCAGAAAAAGCAAAGCCCATCATAGATATACCTGAGCTTAACGACCCTGAGTATACAGTCATTCCGTATGACGTAATTTTTGAGTCAAACTTTCATACTGCAAAGTTCAGTAATTTAGATTATGTTCACTTGCCTATTGTTCATGGGATCAGGTTTGAGGACAATGAAAATCCCTACCAACCTCCTCCTCATACTGTCGTGAAAACGGACTATGGGCTTACAGCTTTCATTGAAACAGAATCAACATACAGCAAAGGTGCATGGTCAAATATTCGAGAGAAAGGCACACGGGTCAAATCCGTGCTGAAGTATTTCATTGCCGGACAAACCTTACGAGGTCAAGTTGAGATTGGTGCAATTGGATCGGGTAAATTCACTTGCTTTTATGAGTTTTCCACCCCCATAGACAGGACCAGAACAATGATGCGGTATTACTTTTTTAGGAATTTCATGACGCACAAATGGATGGACAAAATGGCACTCAAAAGAAATCTTAAAAATATTTATGAAGACAAGGTTATTGCCGAAGCACAGGTTCCTAAATATGGGCCAGATGGCATGTCAGCCATTGTCGGTAAACACGAAGACACCATCGTCAAGGTGTATTGGGAAATGATGCATGAGATGCGAGATCAGGGATGGCAGATTGATTTTAAAGCTTGGAATAACATGATCGATGATGGAGAGCACTGCGTTGTCCCTTCAGTGAGTCGGCATGAGAATCAGAGCCAGTGGCAATACCCCTCAATACCAAGGATTCAAGCCAAGTGAATGACCAGACGTCAAAGACCGTGTTGGTCACTGGATCAAATCGAGGCATTGGCCTTGAATTCATCAAGCAATACGGAGAAAGAGGTTGGGATGTGATTGCCACCTGCAGGAATCCTGATAACGCTTTAAAACTAAAGGCAATTGTTAAGGATCATTCAAACGTAAGGATCGTGGCTGCGGACATCACAGACAGTGCCAGTATCGATCAATTATCCGATCAATTGGATGGAGAGCCCATTGATGTTTTAATCAATAATGCAGCATATCTGGGTCCACCTGAGCCACAAAAGTTCGGTCAAATAGATTATGAAATGTTTGCTAGAAGTTTTGAAGTCAATGCCATAGGGCCAATACGAATTACTGAAAAATTGATAGAAAATATTAGATTAGGAGAAACCAAAAAAATCATCTTCCTAGGAAGTGCCGCAGGATCCATTGCTCAAATTGCTCCACCAGTGACACTGTATTCATATCGGGCGAGCAAAGCAGCATTGCACCTAGCGGTTCATAATTTCTATCACGAGATGCTTTCAGAGAATGTGATCGTCTCATTGATCAATCCAGGATTGGTCGACACAAGGGGTTTTCTTGAGCTAAAACCAGACGATCCCATTCCAGAAGAGCTGAGTAAAATAGTACCTGAAACACTGATTCGAATGATTCAAGAAGGAAAAATACCGATGATCACCACTTATGAATCGGTCATTAAAATGCTGAGCTATATCGATGAACTAACCATTGATACTGAGCCACTCTTTGTCAACTGCGATGGCGCGCCAATGCCTTGGTAATATGGAGATGAAATAATATGCAATATAGGAAACTAGGAAAATCAGATCTGGAGTTGCCCATAATTACCTTGGGTGCACTGAACTTTGGATTCTTTTGCGATGAGCAAAGAAGCATCTCTACCATTCATGCTGCAATTGATAATGGAGTAAATTGTATCGACACAGCGCCAACATATGGTGGAATGAAGGGAAAATCAGAAGACATTACAGGCAAAGCCGTTAAAGGAATAAGAGATGAAGTCATTCTTGCTACAAAATTTGGAACGGACCCAGCGACGGGCAGAAGTTCCATCAAGGGAGGTGGTTCCAGAAGCTACATAATTGAAGCGGTAGAAAACAGCCTCAGGTCCCTAGACACCGACTATATAGATCTATATCAGATGCACTTTCCTGATACTGAAACGCATATTGAGGAAACATTGAGGGCGCTCGAAGATCTCACTCAAAGTGGCAAAGTAAGATACATAGGAGCATCAAACTTTAATGCTGATCAACTCAGTGAAAGCATCAAAATATCCATAGAAAGTAACATCAACCAATTTGCATCCATTCAAACAAGATACAGCATGTTGACGAGAAACATGGAAGACGATCTTCTACCGGTATGCGAGAACAGCGATGTTTCTATTCTCCCCTACTTTCCTTTGGAAAGTGGATTCTTAACTGGAAAGATAAAAAGAGGAGAAGATGCAAAAAAAGGAACCAGATTGGCATTATGGAAAGGAGCATTTACTTCTGAAGAGTGGTTCGATTTCATCGATCAAATCGAGGAATATGGAAAGGAAATAAATAAGTCCCTATTGGAAATATCACTTGGATGGGTTGCTAAGAGAAAAATGGTTTCATCAGTATTGGTTGGCGCGACGTCTCCGGAGCAGATGATTGAAAACATCCACGCAATTTCTTGGGAAATGTCGGATGATGAAATGGAGAGAATTGATCAGATCATCTTGAGTTAAATCAACTGGAAAGAAACTGGAGCATTCTCTCTGAGTCAAAGACCTGGACTTTGACGTCATCCCCTTCATTGATCTGCCCGGCTACATCGACAATACCAACAAGCCCTCTTAATTTTTTTGCTGCCTTTAGGAAGGCTAATTTACCAGGAGAATCCCCTGAATTTGTTTTTAGGGTATTTGAAAGCTCTTCCGATAGGTCATGACATGGAGGATTGTATTCTTCAACTATCAATGTCGCCCCAGATGGGAAAGTGAGTTTTGATCCTTTAGACAATTGAGAAAGGTCGGTTATACCACTGAAACAAAGGTTGGCGCCAAGAATTCTTGCGCTCAAATCTTCGGTCAAATCCATTGTTTTTGAGATGATTGCCAGCTCCTCGATTGAGACCGCTGACCACTGACGATTATTTCTTCTGATTGTACCGGGAGGATAGGGTTCGCCCCCATATATACCCCTCATGTAGCTTCTGTGCTTATCTCCAACAAAACCATCCAACTCCACTTGTGCTGTTCCAACCGATTCTTTTACGAAAGCAATCGTTGTGCCGACATGCACTGAGACCAGTTTCGCATTCAATGTTTTTGAGTATTCACTCACTATTTATTTCCACTGGGTATCCTGCTTCATTCCATGCCAACATATCGCCACTGATATCAATGATATTTTCATATCCAAGACCCTCAAGTTTTGTGATGACCTTGCCTGCCCTCACGCCACTACGACAATAAACCACCAAACGTGTGTTTTTATAATCGAAAACAAGTTCAGGCATTTCAAGTATCTGATCATGCGGTATATTGATTGAACCATTAATATGGCCATCATGGTATTCGGATTGTGTTCTTACATCGAGGAGCACAAGATTGTGATCGGCATTCGTCATAAACTCATTGAGATCATTAACCGTCCATAGTTCAGCAGAGATTGTATTGAAACAAAATAGTAATGCTGCCATGTATAAGAACTTATTCATTATTTTATTGGAGATAATAATTGGTTCAGTTCAATCATGTTTCCATCGGGATCATAAATAATTGAAACATTGACTTTGATGACATCTGAGCCGTCATATGAGGGGTATTCTCTATATGTGGGTTCTCTTAAGACCTCAACTCCAGGGACATTTATTACTTTCTTCCATTTCGATTCGAGATTGTCGGTATTAAAAAGGTGAATATTGCTCTGAGGCACAAAAGCCCCTCTTTCTATAGGCGATTTATTTCTCTCTGATGAAGCATTCCCATAATCCAGTTCCCAAAGACCCAAGATACCTACATGCTCATCTTTTGTTTTAAGAAAAATCAGTCTTGATTCATCGCCATTTGAAGACTTGAGTATATTGTCATAAACCACTTTCATGCCCAGTGCATCTCGATACAACATTAAAGACCGTTCTATATTTCTAACAATAAGCGTTGTTCTTCGAAAGACAATGTCTTGTTTTGAGATATCAAAAGCTGGTTCGTCGTGAGATTTAACCGATATGGATGTTAAAGAGAATAAAGCGATCAAAAATGAATACGCAAAGAATCTGGCGCTCATTTCTTGCTCCAATTTTCCAAAAAATATGGCGAAAAAAGAAATGCAGGAAAGAAAATCACGAGCTCTAAATAGAATGTCTTAACAAAGTCAAAAGGTCCTTTAAAACCTCCAAACTGCTCTGGTTCAAATTGATGTCCAATGGCCTGCAAGGTGATTGCTATGAAAAGCAATGAAAATCCAATAAGAATTTGACCGCTATCAATAAAATTCCATAATCCAACCAGCATCAAGATATTTCCTGCGATGAACATTATTGATCCGATTATATGTATCACTAGGTTTAGTCGATTCTGATGCAATCGCTGATAGTATCTGTATTCTCTTTCACTGATCATCGAGTAATGCTATCCCCTCTTCCATTTTTTTCAGCTGATCGAGCTGTACTGAGATCGAATTTTGTATTTCCAATGATACCTCAGGATTATTAACGAGTCCCGACCATCTTTCGATCGTGAGCTGGGTATCCCCTCTGCCCATCGCGATGAGCCCAGAGAGCCATAATATTTGTGTGTTCTTAGGATTCATAACCAGAGTCTTTTCAATCAATTGGTCTAAGTCATATGGGAAATTACTGGGCCTCACCATCAGTGTAGACTCAATTAAGCCCAGATTGATCTCAAAATCACTTTGCTCGCCTTGTATTTGAAAACCATTGAGAAATTTTTCATAAGCCAGCTCGAATCGTCCTGTCTCAATATAGTGTGATCCAAGTGCCTTGATCACTCTGATATCCTCGGGATTCTTAACAAGGAACTCTTCGAGTTTTTCTATGGAATCGATCATCTGATCGTTTGCTGCATCTTGGCTTTCTGTAAGATTGGATACTGCTTCATAATTGAGGTATACAAATGTGGAGATCGTCACCAATGCGATCGTATAGGCAGTTGTTTTCATAAGATTAGAACCTAGAGTATTGATTAAAATACTCAAGCAAAAAAGCAATCCCAAGCACACCAATGAAGCAATAAAAATAAATACAGGATCGCTAAACATTTAATTTCCTATCTTTCTGAACCATCCATAAAACATCAATAATAAAATAATTGGTGAGAACCATAAGAACAATGTTTTCTGAGTAAAGGCGGGCTCGTAAAGAATAAATTCGCCATAACGATCAAGGAGGTATTTCTTGATCTCACTGTTCGATTTTCCGTCTTGAATTTGTAATTTGATCTCACGACGAAGATCTTTTGCCAACTCGGCATTTGATTCTGCAACCGATTGGTTTTGGCACACCAAGCATCGAACTTCCTGAATGAGTGACTGATACCTGATCTGATCATTTGAATTAAGCTCATTGGCTTTAATGGCTGAAAAACAAATCAGAACAAAGAAACAAATTACACTCTTTTTGATCAATTCAATTCTCCAATCAGAGGGAGAATGTCTCGCTCAAATATTTCTCTATTCAAGGGGCCAATGTGCTTAAAATGTATGATGCCACTGGAGTCAACAAGAAAGGTTTCCGGTGCACCGTACACTCCAAAATCAATCGCTGCCTTACCTTTTGGATCCTTGAGTACGATAGAGTATGGATCTCCCAATTGTTTTAACCATAATTTTGCCAACCGGTCATCGTCTTTCCAATTGAGACCTATGATGGGTAAATCAATCCTTTTGTCTTGACTAAGATCAACGAGAAATTCGTGCTCCATTTCACATCCCACACACCATGTAGCCCAAACATTTATCAATGAAACCTCGCCAATAATTTCATGGCTGCTGTGCTCTTCTTCAGTGATAAGGTTCTTTAGATTAAATGCAGGAATTGGCTTTCCAATGAGTGGAGAAGGAAGCTCTGTATCTTTGTTGTATAGGCTTTGAAACAAAAAACCCAACAGCAAAAGAAAAATGAATAGTGGAAGTAAACGCCGAATCACTGGTGTCTCTCCGTTTGTTTCTTGCCCAAAAATACTCTGATTAATCCGCCCAGTATCATAATAATGGGGCCGTACCATATCAATCTTAACAGTGGCTTGTATTGAAGATGCATACTCCATGAACCGCCGCCGATATCCTCACCAACCGCAATGAATAAATCCCTAAAAAGATTTGCCTCTATTCCTGCCTCAGTCATTGGCATTGATGAGGTGTCATATACTCTTTTTTCTGGGTAGACAGTCTCCACGTATTGGCCGTCTTTGCTGATTTCTATAGAGGCATATTGTGCAAGATAATTGGGGCCATTGCGCTTGCCAATTTCAGTCAATTTAAACTCATAATCACCGACGGTCGAAGTTTGCTCAATGTTCATACTGTCATCAAAGGTAATCCCATAAGAGCTCGTTACAGTGATGCCTAGAATCATTATTCCCAAACCAATGTGCCCAAGCATCATTGGTATAATATTTGTGCTTTTATTGATTGAATATCGATTCTTTATCAGTGGCGATATTCCTGTGAGTATTGTCCAAAGAGCAAGAAAGACTCCAATCAGTGTGAGCAAAGAATCCCAACCATATATAAAAGTAAACGCAAAACCCAGCATCAGGGCTATGAGAATAATGGGGGATACTTTATTGATTAAATTTTTTGAATCATTGCTCCAATTTGAAAATACAGCAACACCGATGGAAAACAATAAGGGGATAAATGGAAATAAAATCACAAAATTGAAATATGGAGGGCCGACAGATATCTTACCAAGATCGAGCATCTCAAGTATCAGTGGATATACGGTCCCAATCAAAACCAAGCCTGCTGATGCACAAAGAAAGACATTGTTTAATAGCAGAAGAGACTCTCTGGAGAGAGGGTGAAGCTTTTCTTGTTTATTTTTCTTTTGCTTGATCGAGTAGATGATCAATGCCGATCCAGAGAAAAATGCGAGTAAACCTAAAATAAAGAGCCCCCTTTGAGGATCGGACGCAAATGAGTGCACAGATATCAATACCCCCGAACGAACCAAAAAGGTTCCAAGAAGACTCAAAGAAAATGCAGTGATGGCTAGAAGCGTACTGAAACCGTTAAAGATTCCTCTCTTCTCGGTGACAATCAAAGAATGCATCAATGCCGTTGCTAAAAACCATGGCATCAATGACGCATTTTCCACTGGGTCCCAAAACCACCATCCACCCCAGCCTAATTCGTAATATGCCCACCAACTTCCAAGTGCGATACCTCCAGTGAGAAACACCCAAGAGAGAACGGTCCAAGTTCTTGCATGCATTGCCCATTGATGATTATTTACGGTCAATAAAGAAGATACGGCGAGCGAGAATGGAACGGCAAGGCCCACGTAACCTGCATAGAGTGTTGGGGGATGAATCACTAGCGCAGGGTCTTGTAAAAGTGGGTTAAGCCCCCTTCCTTGAATAGGGCTGGGCAGTAATCGTTCAAAAGGATTTGAGGTATAGAGAATGAAAAGAAGAAACCCAAAACTGATTAAACCAAGTATAGATAGAGACTGAATCCTTAGATCTGGTGAGGATTTAAGTGCTCTGTCTTTTGAAAGTAAAAATGTCCATATTGAGAGTATCAATACCCAGAGCAATAAGGACCCCTCATGGCCACCCCACACTGCTGCAATCTTATAGGCAAATGGCAATGCTGTGTTGGAATTTGAGGCGACATACAAAACTGAAAAATCATCCTGAAGAAATGCAGTGGTTAGTAAGCCAAAGCAGATTAGCAAAGAAAATGTTTGGAACATGGTAATTCGTTCGATAAATGCTTCGATGTTCTCATTCTTTCTTGAAAATAAACCGATTCCACCCAAGAACTGAAGCAAAGCAGAAGCAAGAGCTGCTACCAAAAAAACTTGGCCTAATTCTGGAATCATAAAGTCGGCTCTTCTAGAGCGTGAATGTCAGGAGGCATGTAATTCTCATCATGCTTTGCAAGGACTTCACTCGCGATGAATACCTTTGTTTTATTAAACCTGCCTGTGACTATGATGCCCTGCCCTTCTCTGAATAAATCAGGCAGTATCCCTGTGTAATTCACCTCAATACTCTCAATCCCATCCGTTAATACAAAGCTAGCCTTGAGACTGCCATCCGCCCTTTTAAAACTACCCATTTCAACCAAACCACCAATTCGGAATGTGCTCTGATCATCCATGTTTTTTGTGACCGCCTCGCTCGGTGTTAGATAATAGAGCAGATTATCTTGAAAAGACGTCAAAATTAAATAAATGGCAGCAGTCACTCCAACCAATGTGATCAAGATCCCGATAAATCTCTTGTGTCGAGGCAACATTTTATTCTGAGTCCTTTGTATTTTGTATCACTCTGCGGACATCTTTATGTTTCTTGATTGCATCAATGTAGGTCAAAAAAAGAATCAAAAAAGAAAGAAACACTGAACCCCAAACGTAGAAGTTGTAGTCACCCATATCAAAAATACTCATTCCACTATCCTCAAATTTCTTTCACCCATTTTGATCTTTTTTCCCTCATCAATACTTCTGCCGAGCCACCCCTGCAAATGACTGCGCTAAAAAAGAGTGAATACCCAATGATCATCACTAATAGTGGCCACAGCATTTCACCGACAATGGATGGAGCATCTATTTTTGAAATGGTTGAAGCTTGATGAAGAGTATTCCACCAAACGACAGAGTAATGAATGATGGGTAAATTTATGATCCCTAAAATTGCAACAAGCGAAGCCGCACGATCGGCTCTCTTCTGCTCTTTGATTGAAGCATGAAGCGTGATGTAGCCCAGATAGAGCAATAACAAAATAAATTCAGAAGTCAGTCGTGCATCCCAAACCCAGGCAGTGCCCCACATGGGCTTACCCCATAGCATCCCAGTAATGAGTGCGAGGGCGGTAATTAATGCACCAAATGGTGCAATGCTCTTGGCTACAGAAAAGGCGACAGTAGACCTCCAAACAATGCCTATGGTTGAGGCAAAACCCATTGCGGCATAAGCGCTCATGGAGAGATATGCGCTGGGTACATGAAAGTATATGATTCGATATGCATCGCCCATTTGATAATCTTTAGGGGCTATGAAAAGGCCTCCGATTGTTCCAATGACAATCAGAAAAACCCCCAATGAGAAACACCACGGTTCCAACTTCATTGCAAATCTATAAAAATTTGGAGGGGAACCATATTTATATATTGCTTTTAAACTCATGTCCTAATCCATTGAAATCTTGAGTGCTGAGGCTGTAATCCATGGCCCCAGAAATAAACTCAGCATCATCATACCTGTAAGAAAATAGAGTGGTCCAGAAATATCCAACCCTAAAATCGAATTCTCGATAGCCTTGGATCCGAATATTAAAATTGGAAGAGTGATTGGGGTAATAATCAAGGTCATTAGTGCGCCCGGATATCTAATACCCAATGTGATTGCAGACGTAAAAGCACTGATGTTTATCATTGTTAAAGTCGATAGCAGAAGTGTGAGTTGTATGATTAAGATTGCCTTGCCCGTTACAAAATATATCGACGCAATCAAACCTGAGATCAGAATTAGAGGCAAGGATGTGAAAACCCAATAGGCAAATGTTTTTGTGAGTATCAATCCAACGAATGATCTTTTTGAAAGCAACAATTGTTCAATGGTTCCATTTTGGAAATCCGGTTTATACATGTTTTGCATCGAAAGCAATGATGAAAAAAAAGCAGAAAACATCATGATCGGTCCGACAATCTTTAATAAGAAATCCTTATCAGAATCGCTGATTAATGGAAATAATAATGCAATCAAGAAGAATAAGATTATGCCTGTGAGTGCATCGGTCCAACGTTTAATTGCAACCTTTGTTTCCCGAATAAATAATTGAAAATAGGTATCCACTATGACTCCAAGGCAATCTCCAATCCGGTCGTTTGGGATATATCTCCTTGATTCGATGTCCGAATGATCATCCCTCCTGCCTTAAGGTGCAAATCCATTTTAAGGGAAAGGAATCCTTTGGAGGCATCATCAAGATTGGCAAAGGGCTCATCCATTATCCAAATGGATCGCCTTGATAGTATGAGACTGATTAAGGCGACTTTTTTTGCCTGCCCACTCGAAAGAATCTCTACTGGCTTATGCATGACCGAATCTAAATTAAAACCAGAAATCAATTCTTCTAGTCCGCTTAAATCAGAAATAATCGGATTCATACTCAAGTTATCCGTGGCAGAGATTTCACTGATCAAGCCATTCTTGTGTCCAAGATACGCTATCCCCTCTTGATAAAATGAGTCAATGTTATCAATTGATGTCTGGTTCCAACTGATTCGCCCTCTATTCAGCTCGGTAAAGCCGCATATTGCCCTAATTAAACTAGTCTTACCGCTTCCATTGGCGCCCTTGATGAGAGCGTGTTGTCCTGAACCAATATGAAAATCTATGTCAATGAAAATTGGAGTATCATCTCGATATAGGCATGCATTCTGAATTTCTAGAAGATTGGAAATATCAGGCCTCTTTCATGTCAATTACTGATATCAATGACAATCTTTCCAAGATGGGCTCCTGAAGGCATGCTGTATATTTCATTGATTGCCTGATCCATGCTTACAGTTTTATCAATAATGGGGTGAATTTCGTGTTGTTCTAGAAATTGATTTAACTCCATATGGTCTTCTCTGCTTCCGACTGTAATTCCATGGACATTGACATTTTTGAAAACCATCTCCAAGAGATTTAACTGAACATTGAAACCACCAAGTGCCCCGATGACACTGATGTGTCCACCTATTTTGAGTGCATTGAGAGTTTGTGGAAATGTTGACTCACCGCCAATCTCAATGACTAGATCAACTCCTCCATTTGATAATGCAAAGGCCTCATTGCCCCATTCGGGGTTTTCATTGTAATTGATGGTTTGATCAGCTCCCAATTCAATTGCTCTTTGAAGTTTTTCATTGCTGCTTGAAGTAATAATCACATTTGCTTGCAGCGCTTTTAGAATCTGCAAAGCATGAATAGAAACACCTCCTGTGCCCAATAATAATACTGAATCTCCGGAACCAATATTTGCTGCTTTGATGCAAGCCCATGCCGTGACTGCTGCACAAGGTATGGTTGATGCTTCTTGATAAGACATATAATCAGGCATGGGCAGCACTGCTTCTTTTGGTAAAACAGCAAACTCAGAGAGAACTCCGGCTGCATCTGAGCCGGTAGAAATCATTCGATTCTTATTATTGGCATTCCAATCTTGCCAAAATACGGAAGTCACTCGGTCACCAACACTAAATTCTGTGACATCATTTCCAACTGCAACAACCTCTCCCGCCCCATCAGAAAGCGGCACAAGGGGTAATTCAATGTTTGGATTATAAAGCCCTTTCGCGATCATGAAGTCTCTGAAATTGAGTGATGCAGCATGCACTTTAATCACTACTTCACCAATGCATGGAGTGGGCGTTCCTCTCTCGGCTTGCTGAAAACCATCATCATCAAAATTATGTAATTCTATTAATTTCATTTATCTGTACCTCCGTCTTGTTTCAACAAGATATTTTAATACAGGTGGTGATGTTTTGCTGAGATTTGAGGGGTCACTCAACTAAAAAAACTGAGGCCAATCCTGTCAGGGGTTTGGATTGACCTCAGCTACGGTTCTGCCTTTGCGGCAAATTTTTTAGTGTTGCTTTTTCTTATGTTCTTTATGTCGTTTTTTATCTCTTCCTTTTTTTCCTTTTTTGTGGTCTTTCATTTTCCCCTCGCGCATCCTTTCTGCTCGCTGTTCCATGCGTTGAGAGTTCTTATCAAATTGAGCCATTTGCTCTTGTGAGAGGACTGTTGCAATTTGCTCGTGCGTACCTTCCTTGAGTTCGTCCATGGCATCCATTGACTCTTCTCTCATCTCGGCTCTAATTGTTCTGCCTTCTTCGATGCTCGAAGACATGATTGATCTGACTTCGCTTCTTTGATCCTCGGTTAGATCAATATCCTTGAATAACATTTTGATTGGCGATCGATCGTGATGTTCGTGGGCATAGGCATTGTTTAAGAGAGACAATGAACCCAAGTAGAGTATGGCTCCAATCGCAAAAGTGAGAGTTTTCATAATTTTCATTGGCTGTACCTTTGATGTTTATTTACTGATCATTCTTAACTTAAATATTGAAGTAAATATGAAGAAAAGATGAATTGTAAAATTAAACTGCAATAATGAATCTATAATTTGACTTAAATAAACAGAGTTACTAAGTGAAAATTTTTCCAAAATTCTTTCTCTCGTATTGGCTCAGCTTTAGTGCTGTTACGCTGATGATCTTCGCTGTGGGCACTTATACATTTGAGCGTGATTTATTTCGGTTTGTAACCAGAATTGAAACAGCACAGTTACAAACGTTTGCATCTGAAATTGAAGGTTATTATGCAGAAGTCCAGACTTGGGACTTTCTCAGAGAGGATCCAAGAATGGCAGACCTCATCTTAAGACAAAGACGTTCATTTGATGAGAACCTGATCATCCTTCCAAATGTTTTGAACGAAAGAAGGAGATTCCGATTTTCATTCAATAATAAACAAAATAACGAAAGGGCTGGAAGATTATATCTCCTCGATGAGAACCTAGAAGTCGTGATTGGTAATGAAACTGTTCTCAATGAGATTTCAGCGAGCGAAGCAATTGATAAGGTCTTAAAAGAACGATTCATTCTTTCTCCGATAAATTTTGAAGATAAGCAAATAGGCACTCTTGCATTACTGATATCAGAGAGATTATATGAGGAAATTGATATGGCTTTTGCTCGATCAAATAATAAAACCCTTCGTTTCTCAGCCATCGCTGGACTTTTATTTGCTGCAATTATTTCTCTTATTTTAACCATAAATATTACTGGGCCAATCAGAAAACTAGGCAAAGGCACAAGAAGCTTGATCAGTGGAGAATTTAAAACGAGAGTTTCAATTCAAAACAGAGATGAGCTAGGCAAATTATCAAGAGACTTTAATATTTTGGCAAAAACATTGGACAAGAACTCGGAATCACAAAAACAATGGCTTGCAGATATTTCACATGAGTTGAGAACGCCAATTGCCATATTGAAGAGTGAGCTTGAAGCCGTCGAAGATGGGGTCAGAGAGTTTGATAAAGAAACATTGCAATCACTCACTCATGAGGTCAAAAGAATCAATAATCTTGTCAATGACCTTTATGAGCTTACACTTGCTGATTTGGGTGCGATGAAATATCAAATGAGAGAAATGGGCATAAGCTCTTGTCTGGAGGCGGTGATCGAACCCTATCGAGATAGATTTAAATCATCTGAAATTGATTTGTCTGAATCGATTCAAGAAGTCAGTACTTTCTTGGGAGACAGTTATCGATTAGAGCAGCTATTCACTAATCTCATTGAGAATACCCTCAGATACACAGACTCACCTGGAAAACTTGATATTGATCTGATTGAGGAGAAGGAAAATATACGAATCACATTCAGTGATTCTGCTCCCGGTGTTGATGCAGATGTGATTGAAAAGATATTCGACCGATTCTTCCGAGAAGAGCTATCAAGATCACGAGAAAAAGGTGGGGCCGGCCTGGGTCTAGCCATATGTCATGAAATCGTTGAGGCACACTCTGGAGAAATAACGGCAACTTCATCTGACCTGGGAGGTTTGTCGATCCAAATTCTTTTGCCACGAGGTGATTCATGAAACATGTACTGATTGTTGAAGATGAGAAAAAACTCGCAGATATACTGGCGGAATATCTAAATAAAGATCAGTTTAAAACCACACATTTTGAATCTGGGAAAGGGGTCGTCGATTGGGTCAAAGAGAATCAACCCAACATCATCCTTCTAGACCTGATGTTGCCAGACGTCAATGGAAAAGATTTGTGCAAACAAATCAGGCAATTCTCATCAATACCAATCATTATGGTCACTGCAATGATCGATGAAATTGATCGACTCATAGGTCTTGAATTGGGAGCGGATGATTATGTCTGTAAGCCATTCAGTCCAAAAGAAGTTGTTGCCAGAGTCAAAGCAGTATTAAGAAGGTCTGAGGCAGATTTTAATCATGGCGAAATATTTGATGCATTTGAAGTGAGCGATGAAACCTACTCAATAAAATTGAATCAAAACCGATTGGATTTGACGCCCGTTGAGTTTCGATTACTCAAAATGTTTCTTCAAAGCCCAGGAAGGGTATTTAATCGAGATCAAATTCTAGACAACATCTTCGAAGATGGAAGAATTGTTTTGGATCGAACGGTTGATACTCATGTTAAGAATTTGAGGCATAAGCTAAAATCTGCTGCGCCCGAACACGACTATGTTAGATCCATATATGGAATTGGTTACAGCTTTGAGCTGTAATCATTCTTTTTTGAAAACTCGATAAGGCTCGTAGTCCTCAAGAATGCCGAAATCGCCACTGTATTCATAACCAAAATAATTCTCGAAAAGGAAAATCTTTGGAGGGAAAAAGGTAAATGTTGAGAACATGGCAGTGATTGCCATATAGCCAACAAGTATATTTTTCTTCCTTGGGAGCCGCATTGGAGCTTTAACCATAATCTTGTATGAAACAACTGATGCCAATACCAAGCCAAATACCATGGTCATAAGATCCATGATAAAGAAGCCTTGCCCGTATAGAGGTATGGATATAGCAAGATAGCCATAGAATGAGAGAATAATTCCAACTGGAGTAGCAATGAGTGAAGCCAGCTTGGCATACCAATAATTATTAGCGATGTCTCTCGTATAGGTATATTGAACAAGTGCAAAAACTAAGCCTGGCCAGAAATACATCTTAAGATGCTCCCAAACACTTTCATTGACTGCAGAAATGAATGCCAAAGGTGTCCAGAATTCACTCAATTCAAATGAGAAATGCAGAGCTGAACCGGCTAAAACAACCCAAATAAAGCTGCCAACTTCCCACAAAACCAATTTGATCTTCATACCTGTCTCACTCTATAGGGCACCGATTAGGAAATAAAGTCCAGACAGTGCAATCAATCCACCCAATAATCTCAATAAAATTTTACCTTTTTCATAGTGCGTTGAGATGTCTGCAATAACAACCCCTGTGACATGAAGGATCACTGTCCCTGTCATGAAACCTGTAACATATGGCGGAGGTTCAGCAATTGAAGGAATTTCTTCGCCATGTGCATAACCATGAAAGATTGCAAAAATTGCCACGGCCAACATTGCAAAATTTGCATCAATCTTTTTATCGGCAGCCAAAGTTGATCCAAGAAGAAGAACAGACAAAGCAATCCCGATCTCGTAACCAGTTAAGCCAGAATAGTTTAACCCTAAAATTCCACCAAAGAACATAACAATGACAAACGTTGCAGGAACCGTCCAGATCGCCCTGCCTCCAATTTGTGCACTGATCATGCCCACACTGACCATTGCTAATAGGTGGTCAAACCCAAGCACCGGATGTGTGATCCCACTCAAAAAAGGACCATAAGGCAGACTTTGGGCTTCATGTGCTGAAAGCACTGAAGAGAAAAAAAGAAGAAATAATATTAAGGTTTTAATCATCATTGTTTATCCTTTTCTTAGGAATTCTAAGACTAATTTATTCACTGCTTCTGGTTGATCATAAATGGCTGCATGGCCCGCGTCTTTCACGATTTCAATTTGGAGAGAAGGAATGAGTTTTTTCAAACGTTTACTGATCTTCCATGGGTTGTAAAGTACTTCAAATTCACCAAAAATCAAAAGCCCCTGATTTTTAAAGCTTTTCAGTCTATTTTTATCGACGGAGAAGAAGAATTTACCGATGACTCTTAATGCCTTGATGATATCCACCCTTGATGTTTTCTCATTGTAGATACCGAGTGACTTATCAACACGGTAATGCCTTGTACCCAAGGCCATCCCCCTTGCAAGTTGTCGATCGAATGAGCCAAACGTCTCTCCAGATCTTGGTTTAGAAAATGATGAGGCCGTCAAATCATCAGACAAAACATCGGCGTCTTTCTTTCTTGCGGTCAATAACCATTGCCTAAAAGGAAGTCTCGCTCTGGCCAAGCCTGTTGGACCACACATAACTGTTTTACCAATGATGTCTGCTTTTCTTATTGCCATATCCATTGCCGTTGTTCCACCGGTACTGACCCCGACGATATGAGGCTTTACAAGGCCAAGATTTTGGATAATGTCCTCCAACCAATCTGTATAGTCTTCGTTGAATACAGAGGGAGGGTTTGAGGCACTCTTTCCAGGTTGCCCAACAATATCAATTGCTAGAACACGAAAATGTTCTGAAAATGCGTTGATCTGATGCCTCCATAATGGTGCGCATCCAGCAACGCCAGGGATCAATAAAACCGGTTTCTGATTGACATCCCCTGCTTCAATGATGTGCGTCTTTCCAAATCTAGTGTCCACAAAGATGCTTTTGTGATCGACTGTAATTTCATCACAGACCCTTTCATACCATGACATCATCTTCTCAAACCCTTCTTTGGATTTATAGAGCGATACATCGGGTTGAAAAGTATAATTTTCTATCATCTATAGTCTTTCGTAGAGCAAACACAAATCGGTTTTATCTATTAGCAGGTCTGGTGCCCAGGGCCGGACTCGAACCGGCACGAGAAAAATCTCAACGGATTTTAAGTCCGTAGCGTCTACCAATTCCGCCACCCGGGCTTAAACCTGAGGCAAGGACGGGAATCGAACCCGTGTCAACGGCTTTGCAGGCCGCTGCATAACCACTCTGCCACCTTGCCTATATCGGGTGAGATTATACCCATATCTTTAGAAATTAGCTTCATTGATGTCTTATTTATTGCAACGATGATGCGTGATTTAGCTTATGTTTTTCTTTATTAACTCATTCATCTCTAACTAATTTGCAACGAAAAATAGCTTTTTTCTGCTTGAAATTGGTCAATGGGCATAGCATGATTGGTTGTAGCATAATATTTAGGGGTAAATATGAAACACTCACACAAAAGTTCAATTAGACTTTTTTCGGCTTTTTTTGCAATAGTTTTTGCAATTTCTTCGGTTGCACAAATCGAAGAGATTAAAGTAACGGCAAGGAAAAAGGCTGAGAATCTACAAGACATTCCTGTGCAAGTAGATGTCATAACTGCACAAGAGATAGAAAGGGCTGGAATAACAAGCTTAGAGGATATCGCGAAGATGTCCGCTTCTATGGTTTTTGACAATGGCTTCTCTCAGTCAGACACAAGAATCACGCTTAGGGGTTTATCTCCAATAAGAGGCAGGCAAAATGTAGCCGTACTTCAAGATGGTGTCGATTTATCATCAGAAAACCTAACCATTGGTGGTGGAACTTCATTGATTAACTCTAGGTTGTTTGACCTTGAGAGAGTCGAGGTTGTAAAAGGACCTCAAAGTGCATTATACGGTCGTTCTGCATTCGCGGGTGCAATCAACTATGTCACGAAAAAACCCACTCAAGAAAATCAATCCAGCATCTCTGCAACGATCGCATCTGAAAGTGAAATGGATCTTAGAGCCAGTTGGAGCGGTGGTATTAATGAAAATACTGCAGTGGGTGTAAACTTTGCATCTTGGTCTAGAGACGGTTATCACGACAATCTTGTAAGTGGCCAACCCGTTGGAGGAGAAGAAGGAATCGCAGGATCGATAACATTTAATTATGAACCAAGCGAAGACTTCTCACTGGTAACAAGATTTGAATACACAGACGATGATTTTGAGCCTGGTGCACAGTATCAACAGTCTGGTACTACCATGTTGCCGATCCCTGCAAATGCCATTGCACCTGTCAACACGTGTATCATCCCTACTCCAACGATGTGCTTGGCTTATTACACATCCGGTAAAGTGATATCACCTCTGGTCACTCACATGCCGGCGAATGTTGGGGCGCTTCCCAATGTTGATGACATAGGTGGTGCGCAACTTGCTATTAACCCAAGGACAGGAAAAGACTATCCGGGTGCTGACAGAGAGATTCAAAAATTCTCAATGACGGCTGTAAAAGAATTTGAAAACGTTACTTTCACATCGATCACAGGTTTGATGGAAGGCGATGTCTTTACTTTTGAAGATCCTCAATACAGAGGCACAACAAGAGGTCCCACTCAGTTTGGTGAGATTTGGTATGACCAACACACTGAACTGAACAGTCAAGAGTTCAGAGTGCAATCGAATACTGATGGACCATTCCAATGGACTTTAGGGCTTCAGTTGTGGGAACAAGAAATGCAATTGGATGATAAATCCTTCAATACATTTACTTATCTAAACATGAGACCTTGGTTTGCTCCGGCTTTCTTGAATGCACCGCTCGCAATGTTTCATGGCGATGCAAGTGACACTCAAGGAGCAATTTGTGCGCCAGGAACAGAGGGCGGTGAATTCGCTGGATGTTTGGACAGGGGCGGAAGTTATTGGGAGCGAGATTCCGATCATAAATCTGTCTATGCCATGCTTGAATACGATATAAGCGATTCATGGGCTCTTTCAGTAGAGGCTCGATACAGTGAAGAAGATGAGAAAACTTGTGGATCCGACGGTGGTGGAACAGTAGATCCCAATGGTGTCGGTTTTGCAGGGCCTGGTCAGAGCAGCGTCAACCCATCAATGTGGACTGTTCAGATTTGTGGCGATCACGAAGAAGACATGACCACACCTAAAGTGACATTGACGCATTTTGCTTCCGACGATTTCACTTTCTATGGGTCTCTTGCACAAGCGAAGAAGCCGGGCGGTATCAGTACTGTGACCGGTGGTGGGTTTGGAATGTATAATCCAGAAGACAATCGTTTCGAAGCTGAGGAAATGACGGTTTATGAATTGGGTATGAAGTCCACCATGATGGGTGGAAAGATGCGATTTAATGCAGATATTTTCCTACAAGACTTCACCGATAAGCAAACAGCCACGCAAGTGGTCAACCCTGAAACGGGTATCCTCCAGTCAAGAACAACGAATGCTTCAAAAGCAGAAGTTAAGGGACTTGAACTGGATGTTCAATACTTCGTCAATGACAATCTGAGTGCAACACTTTCATATACACATTTGAATGCCCATTATTCAGACTTTACACGCTTGACTGCAGGTGCTTCAAATTTAGCCAATGCAGGGAATTGTACGATTTATACAGACTCAGGTGGTAAATCAACTTGTTCGATTGATCTCAGCGGTAACCCGCTAGAGAATGCTCCGCCGAACTCTATGGTTCTTGGACTAAACTACAATTGGGAAGCCTCGAATGGAGCAACATGGGTCGCTGAAGCTGACATCATGTTCCAGGATGACAGATACATTGATTCATTCAAAAGAGTGTACTTAGAAGGTTATTATAAAGTTGATCTGAGACTTGGATACGTCACAGACAATCTTGAGATCACAGCTTTCATTGACAATGCCTTTGATGACACAAGCACAAGATCTGGGTTTGGTTTTACTGACTTCCCGAATATGATGTTTGTCTTACCGATTCCTTCATTCTGCGGAGTAGCAGGACCCGGAGCCGGTTCAGGCATATACCATCCAAATCCTTGTGTAAGACCGGACGACATCGGCAAGTCTAACGGACCTAGCACATTTGTTCTTCCAACAAGTCATGCGATGTACTTTCCTGATGGAAGGAGATTTGGTATTCGTATTAAAAGAAGCTTTTAATACGAAAAGCAAAACAATTAAAAGGCCTGCTCATGCAGGCCTTTTTTTTATTTCTCTTTGAGAATATTTTGTGCAACAAACTTAATGTTCTTAAATTCTTTGAGTCGTCTAACTGTATAAGAAATCCATTCTTTCCCAAAAGGCATATAAATTCCTACCTCATGAGACTGTTTAAAAGCCTTTTGCAAGTCTCTTCTCACTCCAAACAAGAACTCAAAACGGTGGTTTTTCATCTCATCCTCTTTAGCAACAGTTTCGAGCAATATCTCATCATGCGTTGCGATTGAATGTTTAGCTTTGTTGTCTGCAAGCAGCTCTCTTGAGTAATCCAAGAACTTTTTCCTGATTGACTTCAGTTGGGTGTGTGCAACTGCATCACTCTCAAAATATGCCCCTTTAACCAACCTTATCGAAATCCCATCATTTATTAAGTCTTTGATGTCTTTCTCGGTTCTAAATAGATTGGCCTGCAATGTAATGCCGACTGAGCCTGGATATTGTTCATGAATAGTCTTGCAAGCTTTTATGGTCCGATCGGTATATGTTGAGTCCTCCATATCCAATCTAATCATTTGACTGTTTTTTGATGCCAGCTCACACAGTTTGGTTAAATTCTTTATCGACTCATCAAACGAGCAATCCATGCCAATGGAGCTGAGCTTGACCGATATTGAGAATTCCTCTTGATTAAACCGATTAAGTAGATCTGTATATTCTGCAACGGTTGCATTAATTTTTTCTATTGATTGAGAGTTCTCTCCAACTAAGTTGGCAATGACTTTAAAGTTTTGATCAAGATGATTTTGAAAAACGGATGATGAATCATCAATGCCCATTCCAGCAATGAATCTTTTGGCGAATGGAAAAAGTATCTTCAATTCTTAGAGTAAACCTCTTTGCCTGCAAAAAAAGTATTTGATACCAGAGTCTCCTTGAGCTCTTTTCCCACAGGCTCATTGAGTCTTTGATCCAATATTACAAAATCTGCCCACTTTGCTTCGGTGATGCTTCCGATTTGGTCACCCCACCCTGAAAGATCAGCACCTGTTTGCGTATAAGCATATAGGGCTTGATCAAAATTGATTCTTTGCTCTGGATACCATGGTCCATCGTACAAGCCTGAGGGGCTCTCTCTGAAAACAGCATCATAAAGCTGTATCAAAGGTGAAAATGGAGATGTCGCAAAATCGCTGCTTAAAGCAAGCCTAACGCCACCCTTTAGAAAGTCATTCCAAACATAAGCAAATGGCTCTCTTTCGGTGCCGATTCTTGGTGTGATGTACTTTCCAATAACACCGGTTCCATGATTCGGCTGCATGGATGCGGTCACATTTAATTTCTTAAATCTTTCCACAGTGCCTGGTTGAACCAATTCAATGTGCTCTACTCTATTAGCGAGATGAGGATGATTGCTGTATTCAAATGCATTCAATGCCATCTCAACGCCTCGATCACCGATTGCATGAATGGCAACAGGCATTCCAAGAGCATTGGCTCTTTTCACTAAACGGCTGATCTCATTTTGAATATAGAAAGGTTCACCAATGGTTTCGGGCTTATCACTATATGGGTCAACCAGGGCTGCCGTATGGGTGGATAAAACTCCATCAATCACATATTTTATAAAGCCATACTCAATCATAGGACCGAGTTCATCATCATTGATTTTATATTGATCAATGAGTTCATAGATTAAGTTATCTTGATTGGTGCTGTCTTCCTCTTTGCTGAATTTTGAATGTTCGCCCCAAAAAATCCTAAGATGTAATTTCTTGTCTGCGGCCAGCTCCTTGTATTTATTCAGTTCAATCCTGCTCGACATATCATGCACACTCGTGATACCAAGTGACGTCGCGTAATCAATGACCTGTTGAATCTCGTCTCTTGCTGCATTGGAATCTCTCACATATGACTCATCACGCCAAACCAAATCCATCGCACCTTCAAGCAATATTCCGTTTGGAACGCCCTCCTCATCCAACATGATTTGTCCACCCATGGGTACCTTGGAATCGGCCTTTATGCCTGTTAGTTCTAATGCCTTAGAGTTCAGCCACATTGAATGCCCATCAATATCAGACAGAGCAACTGGGTTATTCGGTGTCACTGAATCCAGATCCCATCTATTCGGATAGCCCTTATTCTCAAAAGTATAGTCCCAACGTCCACCAAGTAACCATTCACCGGTTTTCATTGTCTTAACCCTTTCATTGATCATTTCTAACCAAGCGGATTTCTCTCTTATGCCGGTTAGATTAATGCCTGTTACGATCTTTGAGCCACTCGATAAATGTGTATGGCTATCAACGAATCCTGGAACAATGGTTTTTCCATCTGCATCAATCACAACGGTATTCTCACCGGCCATTTGATTTATCATTTGTGAGCTTCCTATTGCTGTAAATTTTGAATCCTTAACAGCGAAAGCTTGTGCTCTGTTTTGATTGGGGTCTGAAGTTCTGACATCTGCATTAATGACAATCAGATCGGGCGCACTGTAAACTGGATCAGTAAACACTGATGCAATTGAAAGTGCAGCTATGATTAGTATTTTTTTATGATTCATTTGCTTATTTTAACTCATATAAGACAATCAGATTGCCATCATAATCAATGAATGAAAACTCCAGAAATTTACTACCTTCCGGTGTTCTGTCTTCATCAATTCTTGTTGTTTTAAGGCCCATATCTAAAATCTGATCATATATTTCCCTAAGGTTACTGATCTTTATAACCGCAGTGGCCATCTTTATACCTTCCTGTTTTGGAAGTTCTGCATTCGTGACCTCTGTTAAAGCAAAAGCTCTCTTTTCTGATCCAACATTAAGACTTGCAAATCTCAACTTGGCATTCGAAGGAACATTGAAAACCTCATAGGCATAAGAATCTGATTTTGAGATCTTAATTTCAAAAACCTCCATTCCAATGACGCGTTCATAGATCTCAAGAGATCGGTCAAGATCAGACACAAGAATATTAATTCGTTTTAATTCAGGGGATGCATTAACCCCCAAAGAAAGAATGAGTGATAAAAGAAAGAGTGTTAACTGCTTGACTGGTGAGAATGACATCAAATGATTGAGGGGAGGGATTCGATAATCCCCCTTCTCATTGGAACGATAAGTAAGTGCTTCATAATATTTTCCTCTTATATTTATATATAGTGGTGCGGGAAACCGGGTTCGAACCGGCGACTTAACCTTCGTAAGGCTGGGTTCAAACATATGTTTTCCGCATTTGTAAAATCCCCTACACGTTATCCTATAGGGTTCATAGCCCTATCATTGAATATTAATAAGGTTACGTCAAGTGGCAGTAGCACGTAAAGTGGCACGTGTTTTTAGTGGGGTTCAAGAGATTGAAAAAGGTATGAACCTTACATGTATAAAAGCTGTATGACGACCAAATCATATCAATCCTTTTACAATAAAGACTTTCATACATTTGGATAACTTAAGGACTGATGAATTAATTAACCGTATTTTGGAACTCTGATTCAGGTAAAGCATTTCGTTCAAGATCATATAGAAGACCTTTTTTTCTGGTGTAAAAATACCATGTACAAAAAACACAGATTAGATAAAAGATCAAGAATCCCCAGAGTGCCGCCATTGGACTACCTGTGACACTAATCGATGTACCAAAAGATTTTGGAATAAAAAAGGCGCCATAAGCAGCTACCGCTGAAGTAAAGCCGATTATTGCTGCTGATTCTTTTTCTGCTTGATGCTGTTGTTCAAGCGTATTTAATTTGGGCATAAGTTTGGGTATCTGATTACTCATAATGGTTGGTATCATTTGAAATGTAGATGCATTCCCAACACCGGTTGCAAAAAATAACAATATAAACATAGAAAAGAATCCCCAGAATGCATAAGGTTGATCCTTATTGTATAAGAAATAAATGACTCCAAGCACAGCAACAATCATCGATATAAAAGTCCAGAAAGTAACTTTTCCACCACCATATTTATCCGATATCCAGCCCGTGCCGGCACGTGATAGAGCTCCGATTAATGGACCCAAGAAAACATATTTGAATATATCAACTTCTGGGAATTGAAGTTGAGCAAGGAGTGGAAAACCTGCTGAGTAACCGATGAACGATCCAAAAGTTCCTGTGTAAAGTAAACACATCACCCAATTGTGTTTGCGACTGAATATAATTGATTGTTCCTGAAACGATGATCGTGCACTAGCAATATCATTCATACCAGCCCAAGCTGCAACGGTTGCAATAATTAGAAAAGGCACCCAAATAAAACCTGCATTTTGTAGCCAAACCTTGCTCCCGTCAGTGGTTATTTGTGACTCGCCACCTAAAAAACCAAACACTGAGAAGGTAATAACTAAAGGGACAGCAAACTGCATAATACTTACCCCCACATTTCCAAGACCAGCATTGAGTCCTAAAGCATTTCCTTGTTCATTTTTGGGGAAAAAGAAACTAATGTTTGCCATCGAACTTGCAAAGTTACCGCCTCCAAGGCCACACAATAATGCCAGAATCAGAAACAGAAAGTAAGGAGTATCAGGGTTCTGTACCGCATATCCTATGCCAAATGCAGGGATCAGAAGTGATGCAGTAGTGAGTGTGGTCCAGAGCCTCCCTCCCATGATGGGAACCATAAAGGCATAAAATATTCTCAGTGTTGCACCTGATAAACCAGGCACCGAAGCCAGCCAGAACAGTTGATTGGTGGTGTACATAAATCCGACCGAGGGAAGTTTCGCGACGACCACGCTCCAGACTAACCACACAGAAAAAGCTAGCAGTAAGCATGGAACTGAGATCCAAAGATTTCGTCTGGCAATTTGTTGACCGGTTGTCTCCCAAAAAGTAGGATCATTAGGATGCCACTCTTCCAGAGTATGACTGACATATTTGCGGTGTTTCTCAGGGATGTGAATTTCTTCCATCTCTGGTAATTCAGGCATATTTTCTGGGAGTGCTTTTTGCTCCATTTGACGAATAGCAAAATGCATCCAGATCAATGATAGTGAAACAATTACAAATAAAAGCATAAAACAACTGGTCCAAATACCTGTAATATCACTCATAACTCCAAATGTAATTGGCAAGAAAAATCCACCTAAACCACCAACCATTCCGACCAGACCCCCTACGGCACCAACGTTATCTGAATAATAAACTGGGATATGTTTATAGACTGCGGCTTTACCCAGCGACATAAAGAATCCGAGTACAAAAATTAATAGAACAAAAGGAACTAAACCGGTGCTGGTTGAAAACGTTATTGGACCTCTAATGCCATGGATAATATAGTCTGTCTCAGGATAGGACAGCATAAATGTACAAATCACTGAGACCCCAAAAGTCAGGTACATGATGATTCTGGCACCATATTTATCTGATAAATGACCGCCATAAGCTCGGAATAGGCTTGCAGGGATAGTGTACATGACTGTCAGAAGACCAGCTGTTTTAATGTCCAACCCATAAACACCCATAAGGTATCTTGGCAACCACAGTGCCAGTGCAACAAAAGCTCCAAATACAAAGAAATAGTAGAGAGAAAAACGCCATACTTGAACTTGTTTTAAAGGTTCGAGTTGTTCAACAAAGCTCCTTGGCTTTTCACCTCTCAATCTTCGTTTTACCTGATTCGGATCATCCTTGGTAAACACAAAGAATACAATTGCAATGATTGTTAAAGCGCTTGCCCAGATCTTTGCAACTGCTTCCCATCCAAATGCAACTAAAACCATAGGAGCTAGAAATGTTGTCACTGCTGCACCTATGTTTCCAACTCCAAAAATACCTAAGGCAGACCCTTGTTTTTGTTTGGGATACCATTTAGAAACATAGGAAATACCGACAGCAAACGATCCACCGGCTAAGCCCACACCAAGGGCTGCAACCAATATCATCAAGTAAGTATCTGAGAAAGTCAGTAAAAATGTCGCCAAAGCAGCCGCCAACATAACTCCTGTAAAGACGACCCGACCCCCGTATTGATCAGCCCAGATACCAAGAACTATACGGCTAAGAGATCCTGTCAAGATCGGCGTACCTAATAACAACCCCAATTGAGTATCATTCAGTCCTAGATCCTCTTTTATCTGAATACCTATAATTGAGAAAATAGTCCAAACTGCAAAACACAAGGTAAATGCGAGAGTGCTTAATGTTAGTGCTTGTTTTTGCTGATTTCCTTCTTCAACTCCTATCATTTCGTCGATCATAGGGTCACTCCTAATAATTACCTTAGTTATTCCTAGGTCGAGTGGATTGCCATTCAGTATCAGCACTTCTGATTTTCTTTCGATCCCAGTGCCACATTACAATTTGATATGGACGCCATATGTAGTGAATGGGTGCAACTAGGAAATGTGCTAATCTTGAAAAAGGAATAAGTAAGACGATTAAAAATGCACCGATAACATGCAGCTTGATCACCCAAGGCATGGCGCTCATCGCTGAGATCTCGGGATCAAAAGTCACTATTGAACGTAAATAAGGTGTCAAATCAGCAGCGAACCATGAAGAACCCCATCGGTAACCTAGAGCAATCCAACAACCCAATACAATTTGAGCGTATATTAAGCTTTCAATTACATTATCCATAATAGTTGTCACCATTCTCAATCTAGGGTTTGTCCAACGTCTTATTAAGAGCACTGTCATGGCAACCAAAACTACCACTCCAAAAGTAAAAGCAATGCCTTCATGAATAATGAGACGAGTGGGATCACTATTCCAAAATAGGATCGCTTCGGGAAAAAGAAAGATAGCAAGATGACCTAGGGCTAAAATAATTATTCCAATATGAAATGGCATGGTGCCCCAAAAACCTACTTTATTTTCTAGAAATTGTACCGACAGACTTGAAATGCTATATCCATGTTTTCTGTAGCGATAAATAGACCCCACCAAGAGCATCCCAATAGACACATATGGGAAGGCAATAAATAAAACAGAATCAAGCGTAATCATTATATTTGCTCTCCATTGGTTATTCCTTTATTAACTACATTCTTGCCGTCCTCTAGTTGATTCTCTTTGGTAATATTTACTAGGAAATCACTAGTCTGCTCAAAGGTTTCAGCGATAGAGAAGTCTTTTTTCAAAACTGCAAACAATACTTTTAAAGGGTATTGATAAAGAGTATTAATAGTAGGTACATCTGATGGTGATTCAATTAATGTCTTATAATGTTTTTCGTAGGCTTGGTGCTTCTTGCGAATACGGCTGTCGTTAAATTCAGCCGTCATTTGATGCACTGCTGGTGCTAGAATTTCATTAATCATATCCTCAAGCAGATCTCCTTCTTTTAATACCGCAATTAGTTTTAGTACATTGGGTAAATGATCAGCTAACTCTTGTCCACAATCCACATCATGCTGATGATGTTCCCGGTTAAGATGTGAGAGCAGTTGTCCTCTCTTATAATCGTCGCCAAAAAGAACATAACCAATATCCAGAGTTGTTATCGCTTGCACATCAAAAGAACGGGTGTATACCTCTTGTAACATTCGTAAATCGTGATCTGGCAACATTTTGATGAACTCATTAAGCAATGCACAAGCTTCTGGGTATGAACCTTCCAATCCAGAGTATGCTGTCTTCACCAGCTCTGGGTAATCAGCTTGTGGATACACAAAAAGATCAGCCAGCGCTTCATAATGTGTTCTTCTTGACATGCTATGCGCCCCTCTCTGTAGTGCCTTCCTTAAAGCCAAATCCAGTGCTGCCTTTTCGGTCACCTGTATTTTCTGTTAACTCAATTGCCTCTTCTCGGTGCGCAGGAGGAATCACAAATCTGTCATTGAATTTCGCAAGTGAAGTTAGATAATAAATCTCTTCCGCCATCTTTGTGGTGAGATTGACATCTTTCAATGCATGAATGGCTTTTTCTTTTGATATATCACCAACAGTTTTCCAGCGACGATAAATTCGTACGGCCATAAGTTTTTTGACCCTGTTCTTAACTTTTTCTGTATCACCAGCACTGAAAAGATTAGCGAGGTATTGCATAGGAAATCGAGAATCTTCAATCGTTCCCCACAGTTCTTCAGTGCTTGTGTCATATAACCATTCATCATCCCAGCGTTTAGCAACATCATTTAGTTTTTGATCATTGCGTTTTTTACCAAGTGAAGCCATGACTGGTAAGAGCGGCGGAACATAGAACAGCATTGGTAATGTTCGGAACTCAGGGTGTAAAGGTAGGGCCATTCCCCACTCTTTAACAAATTTATAAATGGGTGATTTCTGAGCAGCCTTGATGGTCGAATCAGCGATCCCATTTTTTTCTGCCTGTTGAATCACTTCAGGATCGAAAGGATCCATCAGCATCTCCATTTGTTGTTCAACCAGATCAGATTCATCAACTGTTGCCACCTCAGGTAATCGATCGGCATCGTAGAGAAGAACTCCAAGATAACGAATACGCCCGACACAACTATGCATACAAGCAGGAGCATGACCGGCTTCAATGCGTGGGTAACAGAGTATGCATTTCTCTGATTTACCTGTTTGCCAGTTGTAATAGGTTTTTTTATAAGGGCAACCGGTTACACACATACGCCATCCTCGGCAAACGCTCTGATTGATCAATACTACTCCATCTTCACCGCGTTTATAAATAGCTCCTGAGGGACACGAAGCCACACAAGCAGGGTTCAAACAATGGTTACAAATTCTTGGTAAGTAGAAAAAAGCCATGCGTTCGAGTTGAAACATTGCTTGTTGCTCTTCGGGTGATAAGTTCTCTAAATTGGGATCATTTCTTGCGTAATCGGGGGTACCGCTGAGATCATCATCCCAATTAGGTCCCATTTTGATGTCCATTGGCTTGCCGGTAATCAGGGAAACAGGACGCGCAGTTGGTTGATCATCATCAGCAGGGGATTCAATCAGATCGAGGTATTTGTAAGTAAACGGCTCGTAATAATCATCAATGACGGGCAAGTTAGGATTATGAAAGATATTTTTAAGGCCTTTGTATTTTCCTGCACCTTTCAGTTTTATATTCTCCCCTTCTTTTTGCCAACCGCCTTTATAAATATCTTGATCTTCCCATTTTCCTGGGTAACCTGTTCCAGGTTTGGTTTCGACATTATTCCACCACATGTATTCGGCTCCTTTGCGATCGGTCCATATGTTCTTACAAGCAACAGAACATGTGTGACAGCCAATACATTTATCCAGATGAAAGACCATTGAAATTTGTGAACGTATATCCATGTTTTATTGCCTCCCTAAAATATAACCTTTTCCATTTTTTTAACCGTCACATGTGTGTCTCTATTTGGGGCAATCGGTCCCCAGTAATTAAAGTGATAACTGAACTGCCCATAACCGCCTGACAGATAATTGGGCTTTAAATGAATTCGGGTAACACTGTTGTGGCCTCCAGCACGCCTATTACCTCGGATTTGTGATTTGGGTATACCCGTGGTTCTTTCTGGAACGTGATAAACAATGCAAACACCCCGAGGAATCCTTGCGCTCACAACTGCTCGTGTACAATAAACGCCGTGGTCGTTATACACTTCCACCCAATCATTGTCTTTAATGTTAAGTTTTTCTGCATCTATTTCACTGAGCCAACAGGGTTCACATCCACGTGAAAGTGTCAGCATTCGAAGATTTTCCATATAAGTAGAATGGATATGCCATTTTCCATGAGGGGTTAGATAATTGAGTACTAAGGCATCACCATTTTTTAAGGTTTGCTCAAGATCTCCATACATCTGTGGTTTAGGTGATGGTTTATAAGTTGGTAAATTCTCACCGTAGGCAATGTACATTTCATGATCCAAGTAAAAATGTTGCCGACCGGTTAAGGTTCTCCAAGGAACCAGTTTTTCTGTGTTATAAGTGTAGGGCGCATAGGCACGCCCATCATTCATTAGACCCGACCACAGAGGAGATGTATTGTAGCGTCTTGGTTGGGCCTGAAGATCAGCATAGGTCATGCGAACATCTTTGCTGCCTTCTGCTAAATCAACCAGATCAAGGCCTGTCTTTTTTTCCATGGTTTCATAAGCTCGAACAGTAAGATCACCATTGGTCAATGAAGAGAGATGCAATACTACATTGGCAGCCCATTCATCTTCTTCAATCGAAGGAAGTGTTTTTCCATCTAATTCTCTGACTGGGAAATGGTTGGACTCAACCATCTGTTCAAATTCTTCTTCACACTGATAGTGATTACCGTGTGCACCTAAACCACTCTTCTTAATGCCATCGCCTAGAGTAATGAATTTTTCATAGAGTTGTGTGTAATCGCGATCAACAACCGCAAGCTTGTGCATAGTTTTCCCAGGTATTGCTTCACACTCATCGTCATACCAATCTTTAATTTCTGGTTGTGATATTTCATCTGCTGTGTCATGTGACAGTGGGAGCGTTACAATGTCTTTACGCACTTCATTGAAATGCTCTTGTGCAATATCACTGGTCGCCTTGGCAAGGCTTTTAAAAATTTCCCAATCAGTTTTTGACTCCCAAACTGGAGCAATCGCTTGTGAAAGAGGATGGATAAATGAATGTAAATCAGTGCTATTAAGATCTGCTTTTTCATACCATGAGGCTGCAGGAAGAACGATGTCTGAATACAGGGCTGAAGAATCCATACGAAAATTTAAATCAACCACCAAATCCATTTTCCCAACCGGGGCTACATCATGCCATTTGACTTCTTTGGTGTGGTCTTCTGAATCTTGGGCAATACCGTTAGAATGGGTTCCAAGATAATGTTTAAGGGCATACTCATGACCCTTCATACTGCCGACGATAGCGTTACCACGCCAAATGTACCAAACTCTAGGGTGATTCTCAGGTGCTTCAGGGTCACTCACAGAATAAGTGATTTCACGTGATTTTAATTTTTCGAGAATAGCATTAGAAATATCGCTGTTAGATGATGCTCCCTCATTAACTGCTTGATCACAAAGATCCAAAGTGTTTTGTTTAAATTGTGGGTAAAAAGGCATCCAGCCGTTACGTACTGACTTAAAAATTGTATCTGCTGTATGACTTCTAGTTAATTCATTATCAGGGACAGTATTGTATCTTGAATACTGGCCATCATATCGATACTGACAAGTATTAATGTAGTGCCAAATTGGCGCTTGTTGGAGTCGCGGGGGCATTTCCCAATCCTTAGCAAAAGCAAGATTACTCCATGAATCCATGGGTGCCAATTTCTCTTGTCCAACGTAGTGATTTAATCCACCACCGTTACGTCCAACGCAACCGCTAAGCATCAGTGCCATGGCACCTGCCCGATACATTAGATTGGCGTGATACCAATGATTGATGCCCGCTCCAATGATGATCATGCATTTGCCTTCAGTGGTGTTGGCTGTGCTTGCCCATTCTCTCGCAAATTGTAAAACTGTGTTGGCATCAACACCGGTGAAGATTTCTTGCCAAGCAGGCGTGTAGGCAGCGCTCGGGTTTGTGTAGTCCTCTGGATAATCTCCATCTAAGCCTCGGCCTACCCCATATTGCGCCATGGTTAGATCATAAACAGTGGTCACAGGAATTCTACCGGAGCTGGTTTCAACGTATTTAATCGGAACACCTCTAAGGCTCTTTGCATCAAGGCCCCATTCAACAAATTCAGTCTGGAGTACTTCATCATGGGTGGACAGTAATGAGAGTGTTGGATCGTAAGGCTCATCATTTAATGAATTCTCATACTTCATGTTCCAATGACCTTGCTTCTCATCCCAGCGATGACCCATGGCACCTTTTGGTATGACATAATCGCCACTGTCTTCATCAATGTTTACAAACTTCCATTCCCCATTAGGAATATCCTTATTGCCAGGCAATTCATTTGCCCTAAGTAGACGACCTGGGCGGTAATGTTCACCTTCACGGTCTAATTTCACCAACATTGGACTGTCGGTGTAACGTTTCACATAGTCAATAAAATAAGGCGTTTTCTTTTCATGATGAAACTCTTTTAAAATGACATGCGATACAGCCATCCAAAAAGCACCGTCACTACCAGCATGTAATGGCACCCATTGATCGGCATATTTACAAACTTGTGAAAAATCAGGAGAAAAGACCACAGCTTTTGTGCCATTGTGTCTTGATTCAGCAAAAAAGTGGCAATCTGGGGTCCGAGTCATGTTCAAACATGCTCCCATGTCTGCAATCATTTTAGCGTTATACCAGTCAGCGCTTTCACAAACATCTGTCTGTTCTCCCCAGATTTCTGGAAACGCCGTCGGTAAATCGCAGTACCAATCATAAAAACTAAGGCAAACACCACCAAAGAGTTGGAGAAAACGACTACCAGCTGCATAGCTCAACATTGACATGGCAGGAATTGGGGAAAACCCTATGACGCGATCAGGGCCATGTTCTTTAGCAGTGTAGATATTGGCCGCAGCCATAATCTCCAATGCCTCGTCCCAATGCACTCGCCTGAAACCGCCTTTACCTCTAGCATTTTGGTATGCTCTCCGTTTTTCTGGATTAGCTTGCAATGCAGCCCAGGCTTCCAATGGGTTGTCTGTTTTAGCTTTTTCCTCACGATAGGCATCGATTAAAGTACTTCTAATTAACGGGTATTTGATCCTAACAGGGCTATATAAGTACCAAGAAAAAGATATCCCACGCTGGCAGCCCCTTGGTTCATAAGGAGGGAGTTGATCTTCAAGTAATGGGTAATCCAATTGTTGGGTTTCCCAAACTACAACCCCTTCTTTGACATGAATTTGCCAAGAACACCCGCCAGTGCAATTGACGCCATGAGTGCTTCTTACAATTCGATCATGTTGAAAACGATTTCGATAAAACTCTTCCCACTTTCGAGTTTTTGGAGCAACAATATCTTTGATCCAGGTCATGTCTTAATCCTTATAGTTTTTTATTAATGTTGTCACTTGGTTTTTATCTGCCTGTCATAAATAGCTTGATTTACTGACCCATTGGTACGATGTCGAAACAACAAACCACAGAGGAAAAAAACAATCGAACCACCCGCTATTCCAGTGATTAAAAGACCGACACCATAATCTCTGGGCTGTTGAAAATCTTTTTTACTGTCTGCATCTTGAAGAAACGCAACAAGTGCAGAAATCTCTTGTTGGGTTATTGGATGGTTATTATAAGCAGCCTGCATGACCGGGAAGGGAGCTTGTCCAAGTATAGCCTCGACCCCTTCCTTCCCCATCCTGGAAAATACCGTTGTCAATTCTTGTGCAAGAATACCCCCACCAATAACAGCATCATTCTTTACATCATGACAAGAATTACATGCTGCCCCGTGTTTTGAGAATCTAACCGTTCCTTGAAACAATTCTTTGCCCAGATTTATATCTTTAGGTGCTGGAACTGAATTTTTATTATTATCAGAATCTATTACTAGGTCCTTGTTCTGAGTAACTACCGGGTTATTCGTAGCAATAAAATCTACAATCATCTTAATTGTGCTTTCAGGAAGATTTGTATCCGGCATGACTAAACCATTAAACTCATTAAATACTTTTAGTGCTGCAGGATTACCTCTTTTGATCAATGATTGTGATGACTGAATAAATCCTATTAACCATTCCTCATTGTGTCGTGTATTAACATCAATTAGATCAGGACCAACTCTTCTGCCTTCACCAATTGTGTGGCAAGCAGCACAATACATATTGAAGTAATCTTCACCGGTTGTTTGAGCCCAGCAAAGGGGGTTATGAAGGAAAATAGATAATAAAGGAACCCAAGAATAGATTAGCAGTATTTTTTTTATTTTTACTCTCACAAGTCTGATTAGCCTTTTCTAATAATTCACATTATTGTTCCACAAGGGTACAAACATTTATGTCATGGATTCTAGTCAAAAACTAGATCTGGTCTATGATTTATAACAATGTTTGATTGACCTAAATCAAGCATTTTATTGTCCACAAGGGGTTGGAAAAAGTCATGAACATTACATGTACAAAAGAGAATTTAGAAAACTTAGACCTAGGTTTAGGGCATAAAGATCTCTATTGAATCTTTAATGTCCCATAAACCAAACGACCTTCAAACAGCGTTGCAATAACTTTTGCCTCATTGATTTCGGATGTGGGGACGGCAAACAAATTTCGATCCAATATCACTAAGTCCGCTTGTTTACCCACCTCAACTGAACCTACTTTATGGTCCAGGAAATTAACATAAGCACTATTCAGAGTATAGTTCTCAATGGCTTCTGCAAGGCTAATTTCTTCATTCTGACCCAATGGGACATCAGTCAATCCGTTGGGGTCCAGGCGAGTTACTGCGGTTTCAATGCCATCGAGTGGATTGACTGAAGTAACATACCAATCACTCCCAAACCCAACCTTGGCACCTGTTCTTTGCATACTGCCAATCGGATATAGCCATTTACTTCGCTCTTCTCCTAAACGAGGCCATGTGAGATCAGTAATATATTCATCTTGGATGGCCCAGAGTGGTTGAAAGTTTGCTATCACATTCAATTCTGAAAAACGGATTATATCAGCTGGGTTAAACAATTCTATGTGTGACAAGTGATGGCGACTGTTCCGGGTGCCATTGGTGTTCCGTGCTTTCTCAAGTGCGTCCAATGATACTCTTATTGCTCTGTCTCCAATGGCATGAAAATGTATTTGAAAACCAGCAGCATCCAGTGCAACAACTGCCTCATTAAGATTGTCAGGGTTGTTCTGTAAATCACCTCTATAACCATCATTGCGATCTGAATAAGGCTCCAACAGTGCTGCGGTTTGGGTCTCGATAACACCATCTTGCCAAATTTTAATGGACGTCGCTTTTACATTTCCATTGGCTTGTTGTTTACGAACCTTTAAAAATTTAGGCAGTTGTTGATCTAGGGGTTCGGAGTTCTCCCAAAACATGGCTGTAACCACATGCAAATTAAGATCATTCCTTTTATCTAGATAGTTGTATGCATCAAGTCCATAATATGCATCACCAGGTTCAAGCTTTAGTAGTGCATCCTGAACACCAGTAATCCCTAAACTGTGAAATAAATCACGAGAATATTTGAGTCCATTGATTAGATCTTCAGTAGTCAATGCCGGCTCAAGATCCATAACCAACATAATTGCACTGTCCTCTTGCAAACTGCCCGAAGGCTCCCGTGAGTTGGGATATCGGTCGATCCTGCCATCTTCCGGATCAGGGGTTGCTGCGGTAATACCAGCCAGCTCTAAAGCTTTGGAATTGACCCAGAGTGAATGCCCATCCGATGATTTGAGTGAAACCGGGCGATCAGGAATAATTTCGTCCAATAATTTTTTATCAGGCAAACCTGATGGTGAAAAATTAGGCACTGTCCATCCGCCTCCAATGATCCATTCATCTTCAGGGTTGGCAAGAGCACATTCTTTTACCTTACTCAGAAGCTTATCTACTCCTAGGATGTCAAACAGGGTGCATTGCTGGTAAAGCACTCCACTATGAACAGGATGCACATGTATATCGTGAAAACCGGGCAGTATCATTTTTCCATTGAGGTTTATTGTTTGGGTGTTCTCGTCAACCAATTTTTTGGCACCTTGATCATCGCCCACATATGTGATTTGCCCATTTTCAATAGCAACAGCACTGGCCCAAGGCTGGGTAGAGTCAACTGTGTATATTTTTGCATTGAGTAGAATTAAGTCTGCTGCCTCCACTTTCGATTGAAAATTAGAAAACACCAATACAACTGTGCATAAAAAAACGAAGCCATGCCTTACAGTGTTTTGTATTGAGAGTTTTGAAACATCAAGTTTGATTAATAAATCATTCATTGACAGTATCCTTCATGCCACATTAAAGGTTTATTTCCAGTTTGGATTTGCTTGCATCCTTTCTTTTTTTAGTCGAATTGGAAATTTAGATCTTATTTTATCATCAGTTTTGTTGTCGATATACTCTGGATAGTAATTCTTCATCATTTGTTTTAACTTCAAGTGTGCAACATCATAAATTGTTTGCTTTCCAGACTCTTCCCACTCTTGTGTCGTTTGTCTATTTGCCAAATCAGGGTATAAAAACTCAGACTCCATTAGATTAATTGTTTGAGGGTGTTTGAGATAGTGTCCCTCTCCATAAACAACATCATTGATAACATCATAGGATAATGTTTCATCATTAACTTCAATGCCTTTTACTAGTCTTTGTATATTCCCAGACATATCATTGTCAATAATTGCTCCCTCAAAGGACCATCCCATTATGCTTCCGACTGCACCAGCATATGATGAAACAAAATTACCTCCAGCAAGCATTGCTGCTGTAGTTGTTATTGCTTTTTCATAGCCAGCTTGTGCATCCATTGTTTTTGAATCTGTCATCCCACAAGCAACACTAGATACTAGCCCATAATAATTACACATCTGAGCCGTCGCTGCCATGATCAAGGCCTGCTCACCGCTACCACCAGTGAACGCACCTGTTCTTAGATCAGATATAAATGGCCACATTTCAAAATCACAATATGAGCCTGGTTTAATAAGATTTACCACACAAAGACAAGCAAGAGTTTCAGCAAAAGACTGAACTAAGATCCCTGCCAAAGAAGCAGGCGCAGTGGTACCAGCTTGGGGTGCAGTACATACACCAATATAAAGCCCCATTTCAGCCATCTTAACCATGACTTCAGCATTATCTTTTCCAAACCTTAGAGGAGAAACTATTGGGCATCCCCCAATTTCAGCAAACGGTCGTTTTATATATTCTCCTTCTCCTCCAAGAAAGGTATCAAAAAGATTAATCAAAGGATCAATATGTTCAACATTATCGACAGCAAGCCCTATACCTTTCTGTGTCCCAGCTAAAGCAGCATAAGCAACATTAATATCATGAGTAAATTTATCTTGGCTATACTCTGTTATTGCAAAGGGTTGTCCATATTGATGAATATGTTCTAATTGATCACACAGTCTTGCAGCATCATAAAAATCAACCAATGTTGTGGGACGAAATGATTGTGATTCATATTCAAATATAGAAATTGGCTCACCCGATGTAGACAAGTAAGTTTTATTTCCAGAAACCATATAATCATATTTGGGGTTTATGGCATACATAAGGTGTTCTTTGGGAGCTATATCTAAAAGATCTTCCACTAAAGATCTAGGAAATTTTAATCGATTGTCATCACCTAGGATGCATCCTTTATCAAGTGTATGATTAAGAATCTCAGGTATAGGGTCACTAATACCAATATTTTCAAGAACATCTAGAGCTGTATGATGTATTTTCTTAATATCATGCTCACTCAGTGGTTTGTACCTACCCGTCTCAAGCCCTGGATGAACAACTGCTTTTTTTACTTTATTTTGGCGAATTTTTCTTTTAGCTTTGCTGCCACCACTTCTTCGCTTATAAGCTGACATGGAACCTAGAATCGGTCTTTTGTAGGCTTAATAATATCTCTAAAAATTTCGATAGTTAACCTCAAATAGTTATTATTTGATAAAAGATAATAAATTTGATACTAAGTTGTCATTGATCTAAATCACCACCCACTGATCTAAATCACTATTAATATTAAAAAGTTTTGTTGAACGTTAGTTGGTATAGACGATACGTTTCTATAAAGGCTTTCAGACATTTGGATAACTTGAAGGAGTGGAGCGGGAAACCGGGTTCGAACCGGCGACCTCAACCTTGGCAAGGTTGCGCTCTACCAACTGAGCTATTCCCGCTTAAGTAAGAGATATATTCTAACTGGATCTTGGAATTAGATAAAGAATTGATTGCCGTCACACCACCGTCACAAATAAAAGTAATTATTCCTTCTATTGAATATGATTTTGATTTGTTCGCATTGTGATCACTGCAGCGATTATTGTGTAGACAATAAGAAAAGAATCAGAAACTAATGTGAGATCATCAGATGATTTGATAACCTTAAATCAAGCTGGTAATAATTAAGAGAAATATGCCCACAAGAAGACAAGCATTAAAAGGAATGATGGCACTCAGCCTCTCCCCTATGTTCGCATTCACTGCAGGACAAATGGAACAAAAGCTATTACCGATGGTTCCATATCAGAATAAAGCACGTCTTGCTCAAAAGGACTACAAAGAATACTTGCTTCTCGCCATGAGTCGAATTGAAGAGTTCATCGATATACACAAATTGGAAATCATCCAATATGGACTCTTGATCATCGCCCTATCCTTGATTCTGGCTGCAGGCATACCACCCACCAAAGAATTGATTTTATTTCTTATCTGATTATCGGTAAACACGTACTCCAGCAAACGGTATTTTATTTTTCTGGAGAAATTATTAATCTCTAAAATTGACGAATTGCAAAGGTATATCAAACTTACCATCTTTAATTATTTTCATAACAGCTTGAAGATCGTCTCTTTTTTTACCAGAAATCCTGATTTCCTCGCCTTGGATCTGGGCTTGTATTTTGAGTTTTGACTTTTTAACTAATGCTGTAATTTTTTTCGCTAGTTCCCGATCAATTCCTCTTTTTAAGAGTACTTTCTGAGAGGCTCTAAAATTAGAGGTTTCAATCTTTTGAGGATCAAGACTTTTTACATCTATATTTCTTTTTACGAGTGACTCTTTTAAAATTGGCATCATTTGATTGATTTGAAATTCTTCCTGAGAATTCAATGTAATCTCTTCATTATCCAATGTAAATTTTGAGTCAGTTCCTTTGAAGTCAAACCTGTTATTAATAACTCTATTTGCTTGATCAATAGAATTGAGTAGCTCATGAGAATCAATTTCTGACTTAATATCTAGTGAGGGCATAGTTTCAGTCTCCAAATATTCATTGTTGGATACACTATTTTATCTGATGATTTATCCTTTTAACCGTTCATTATGAGGATCATAAATAGGATCTTTCAATACCGTTGCTCTGCAACGGTCACCCAGAAGATCTATATAGAGTTCTGTTCCAGGTAAAGAGTTATCAGGGTTCACGTAACCAAAGCCAAGGCTTTTTTTAACAAAATGACCATAATCTCCTGAGGTGGTAATGCCGATGCATTTGTCAGCGATATAAATAGGTTCTCCTCCATGTATATCAGAGTCATTGGCTTCAATTTCAAAATAAACCAGTTGGAAAAGGCGTTCTTCTTGTTGTTGGCGAATTGTTGCTTCTTTTCCAATAAAATTGTCTTTGTCTAATTTAATAAAACGTTCCATATCAGAATCAATCATGGTTACCTCATTGGTTAACTCACCACCCCAATGACGATATGCTTTTTCCATTCTTAAGCTGTCCACGGCATAAAGACCAAAATCAGCAATGCCCAATTCTTCTCCGGCTTGCCATAGAGCATCATATATAGCTTCCAAATGCTCAATGGGTGGATGTAATTCCCAACCCAATTCGCCCACATAATTGATTCGTAATGCACGAGTTGGCAATCCAGAAATGTTTATTTCTTTTCCTGTCAGCCATGGAAATGAAGCATTATCGAGTTTCTCTTCCGTAACTTTTGCCATCACCTCTCGTGCTTTTGGACCAGCAAGTACAAGTACTCCTCGAGTATCTGTGACATTAACAATTTTGATATTTTCTTTTTCAGTCATAGCTTGAGTAAGATAGTCAAGATCACGAATTTCTGCTAACGCTGCTGAAAGAAGATAGAAATGATTGTCCCCCATTCTGGTAATTGTCATTTCTGCATTAATTCTCCCGGCATTAGATAAAATATGAGCAAGCACAATGCCGCCTTCTTTTGTAGGCATGGTATTGGCAAAGATTCGATTTAAATAAGACTCGGCATCAGGACCGGTAACTTCATATTTAGCAAAACCAGTTAAATCGAGAATGCCGACACGTTCACGGACAGCAAGACATTCATCTCGAATCACATCGAAGACATTATTATGGCGGCGACTATAGTCTTCTTCTCGCCCATCTAATGAAAACCACTTTGGTCTTTCCCAACCAAAGGTTTCGGTGTAGACACAGCCCTTGCTTTTCAGTTTGTTATGCAATGGGCTAAGCCTTCGAGACCTACCTGCTGACAATTCTTCGCCCGGCATTGGGGTTATATATGTCATTTTATAATCTTGAAATCCAGTTTCATTCATAAAGTTTTTATCAGCGTAACTACCGTATCGTCTTGAATCGAAACCTGTCATATTGATTTCTGAATCACCATATAGCATCCATTGAGTTAGGTATTTTCCAATACCAGCACCTTGTGCAATTCCAAATGACGCGCCACAACAGTTCCAAAAGTTCTTCAAACCAGCCACTGGACCAAGAAGAGGACCTCCATCAGGAGTGTGTGCAATAGCACCACAAACAACTCTCTTAATTCCTGCGTCTTCAAAAATAGGTATTCGTTCCATTGCATGTTGAAGCCATGGCATTAACCGATCTAGATCTTCTGAAAAAAGCTCACTGTCTGATTCCCATGGAGGGAGTCCTTCGGGTGTCCAGGCTTCGGTAATACCCTTTCTTTCATAAATACCGATTAGACCTGATTGTTGCTCTTGTCTGATATAAGAAGAGGCTCGAGGATCTCTTATTACCTGGATTTCTTCATCACGTTGAGTAAATTCTTCTATTACATCGGTCACAATATAGTGGTGTTGTACGTTGACAATTGGATAATCTCTTCCAACCATTTGGGCTATTCTTCTAGCATAACAACCCGCTGCATTGACCACGGTTTCTGCGATAATATTTCCTTTTTCTGTAATCACTTGCCATTCTCCAGAGGGCATTTGCTTGATATCAAGAACTCGATTGTGTCGCTCAATACTGGCGCCCATATTCTTAGCACCAATGGCCATGGCACTGGTTAAGCCTGCTGGATCTGCATGACCATCATCGAGTGTCCATGCACCTGCAATGACCCCATCTGTATTGATAAAAGGATTGATCTCTTTGATTTTTTCAGGATCAATAATTTCCATACGAAAACCCACATTGTTAGCGATCCCTTTCATGTAATGAAACCAATCAAGATCATCCTGTGTTAAAGCAAGTCGAATGCCGCCTGAGGGATGCCAACTAACATATTGACCAGTAATCTCTTCGAGTCGAGAATACAACCAGTTTCCGTAATTGTGAATTTTTGCCAAGTTATAGTTTCCTACCATACTTGGACATTGACCAGCGGCATGCCAAGTTGAACCTGAGGTTAATTCCCCCTTTTCAATCAATAGGATGTCTTCGCAACCTTCCTCTGCCAAATGGTAAAGTAGTGACACACCCATAATGCCTCCACCTACGATAACAATCCGTGCTTGATTATTCATAATAGTCTCAGTGTTATTTTTCGTTTGTTGTTTCTAGTCATTAAAGCCTCTAGAAATTCTCTAATAGATTATATCAATTTCCTTTCTTCTACCCAGATAAAAAGTGAGCAATTGGACTTCTTTATAATTCCTCATTATTTTTATCGTCAATCGTTACGTCCCATGGATTCTTTGCTAAGGAAAATGGGAAATTCATCACGGATTTTATCATCGACTTCATTGCTGACATGTTTAGGAAAATGGGTGGATAGAATATGGTTTTTCTTTTCTATGGCTACATCCAGGGCTTCAGGTTTTCCAGCCTCCTTCCACTGACTTGGATCTAGACGATTATAGAATTCTGGGTAGATGTACTCGGTTTGCATGACCTTGATGGTATGATCAGAACTCAGATAATGACTCTTATTGTTTAGGCAGACGTCTTTAATTTCATCAAAGCCTAGTGTCTCTTCATTTACTTTTATGCCCTTTACCATTCGCATGCATGCACCCAGTAGATCATTATCAAGTAGTAAACTCTCTAAACAGGCCCCCAAGAGGCTGGAATACATGCCAGCTGATTCATAGACAATATTAGCTCCAGATAAAGCACTGGCTATAACGTTTGAAGCATGTTCTGCACCTCCCTGAAAATCAGGTAACTTGGCATCTGACATTCCAGCACCAGTGCCCATAGGTAAACCAAAGTGTAGGCCTATTTGTGCACAAGCAGCAGATAAAATGCCCTGTTCTGGCGAGCCACCACTCATTGCACCTGTTCTTAAGTCTGAGACAAAAGGCCACGTGCCCAATATCGCAGGAGCTCCTGGTTTTATGGCGTTGACATAAACCAAGCCACCGAGGCATTCCGCCCATGCTTGAGAGACCGTGCCAGCAAGGGTGGGAGGTGCTGTTGCTCCAGCCTGTCCTGCTGAAAGCAACAGTACCGGCATACCGCCCTCTACAGCTATTCGCAGGCATTCTAATGATTCTTCAGCAAACTTCATTGGGGGAACTACAAAACAATTGGATTGACTGACAAATGGTCTCATACGCCATGCTTCTTCTCCGCCAGCTACTAGATGTAAGAGTTTAAGTGTTTTTTCAAGATGATGAGCTTCCGTCCAGCTAGAAGCAACATGTTTGGTGGTGCCCATGACACAATTATAGGCAGTGTTCAAATCCATCGCATAATTGTCTTTAATGTCATTGAGTGCACAGGTTCGTTGAAACATATGTATGTGCTCACATGTGTCAGCGATGCGAGCCATATCATATAAATCTTGAGCCATTGCATCACGATAAGTTTTGGTTTCTGCGTCGGCAATCATCACTGCGGCGCCGGCAGTAGAAAAATACACACGACTGCCGCTAACATGCAAATCATTGGCAGGATTCTGTGCACATAGAACCAAATCCTTATTGCTCATTTTGATGGCTTTTTTTACTATTTCTCGAGGCATACGGAGCCGACCATCATCACTCATCTCTGCTCCAAAAGCGGTGCATACCTCAATACAATGTGGAGTAGCTTGATTAAAGCCAATTTCTTCTAAAATACGAAAGCTATTCTCAACGATATCTACAACACCCTGCTCGTTTAGCGGTTTATATTGACCGCCTGATTCCCCTGGGTGAACAGGCTTTGATTTTTCTGATAATGGCGCTGATCGTATTGCAACTTTAGCTTTATGACCACCTCTTCTTCGAGGCATTATTTAATTCCTCCCTAATTACAACGTGTTGTTAATAATCTCAGATCAGTTTTACGATTTATTTCTATCTAGTCAATTGAATTCTTTTGAGTCCCAGGGGAGTATCGAATCATAAAGGTTGGTGTTTTAATCCACACACTCAAAGTCATAAGCGTTTTTTGGATCATCACTATGATAAGGTTATTAGGTAAGCTTAATTGTAGTTAAAATATTGCCTGAAAAATGAGTAGTAATATTTGGGTCAATTAACTTGTAAGGCTTTGTCAAGGTTGCTCTCTAAGAACTGAGCTTTGTAAGTACGAAACGGTCACCCATAATGGCATCATCTATGATGACATCAGTTCTGAATATGAGCGATGCATTCCAATTCAAAAGACGCACTTCCTGCAAGGCCATCGGCACCAAAAGCACTTCTGGCTGGATAAGGTTTATCAAAGTACTGCACATAGACTGAATTAAACATTGACCACTCGCTAATGTCATCAATCATCACTAAGCACTTAACAACATCATCGTACCCAAGGCTAAAGTGATCTAGAATATTGCCCATTTTCTTCATTACAGCATGGGCTTCTGGAACAATACCGCCTTCAACTAGATTGCCTTTGTCATCTTCTCCAATCATCCCGGATATGTATACGGTGTTATCCACTCTAACTGCATCTGAGAATGGAAAATCTTGTTTGACAGTTTGTTCAGATGAAAAGTGTTCTATCGAAATATCTTCTGCCAAAACTTTAAAGCTGAACAATAGTGCTGATATAAGGATGATTTTTTTCATACAATTATCATAACAAACGATTTTTTAGGATTGGGAAATACCTTAATAAAAAAATGATATATAAGAAGATGATAGCAGATGCCGCAGAAGCATCAAAGAAGGTCAAACCCCTTACTAAGAGGCAACTTGTAGCAATGCTATGTGACATTTGTCCTGACCTTGATCCAAAAGATCTCATGAGACTGAAAATTCGAAACTTACAGCTTTTGCTTGGTTTATTGAGATAAATCTTTAAAAGATTTCTTAAAAGTTATGCTTTTATTCAGTACTCTATAAATAAGTTCATTTTTTTAGAGGGGTATGAATCATGGAAGCTTTGCAATACATATTTATGTGCCTGGGTATTATGGCGGGACTATTTATATTGGCATCATTCATCATAAAAGATTGATAAAACTCTAATCTTCAATCTAGTTTATGAGCTCTAGTTATTCTATTTCTGCAAGTGAGAATTGGCCCAATACCTGGGTTTCGAAAGTCAAAGTACCCTTTTCTAGGTCAATCTTGTTTTTATAATTTTTCGTCACTCTGGGATGGGCCTCAAACTCTTTTGTTATCTCATTGAAAATCATCGGCAGTATATTTTCTGGATCAGTGACTTTTTCCTTATCGTAAGCAATGGTGATTTCTGCAGGCACATTAAAGGTTGTCCTGTAAGGACCAAAGAAAACCGTCTCTGAGATTGCTTTTGGGTGAATTGGCATCACCTGCTTCGGAGAAGAGAGCCTTTGAAATCCGATGACAGCATTAAAATCATCCTTGGCACTGTCTAAGAAGTCCGAGGTCTCAGTATACTCATTGATTGCTCTAACAGCCTCAGGGCCAGTGTTGGGATCATTATCCGATAATGGTCTCCAGCGATTATTCCAAGTGTAGGATTCTGGTATATTTGGGTTTGGATCAGGCTTAACAACCACTCTTGCTCCTTGCAGCAAGCCTTCCTTGATTTCAACCGTTCCACCATTTCTCTTAGTGATCTCCCCTTCTGCCAAAATACTAATGTCCAAATCTGGAAAAATGCTTAATCGCTCAATGCCACCTCGAATTCTATTTGCATAATTGATCGCTATCTCATCTGAATAATCCTCAAATGCCTCCATCAGCTGGAGCCTTGTGTATCCGGCTGGGCAACTTTGATTAATGGCAGAAACTTGTTCATATTCCCCAGGAGCAATGTATTTCTCGCACCAGGTTACGCTGAGCTCTCCTTTGTGAATCTCTTCAATTGAATTGAGAGGAATATTCAGTGCTTCTCTCATGTTTATGATTAAAACCCAATACGTATAACCCCAATGGGATAACTGAATGATCACCTCTTCCTTTTTTTGAAGAAGAATTGCATCTTCAATTGCTTCTCTCAGATTTGTATAGCGAAGGGGGTCTTCCTTATATCCCAACTGAGTTCCACTAAATAATGCATATGAATAGAGGTTGTTTGTTCTTGCGTCCTCATTGCCAAAACCGCCAGTTTTATAAAAAGAAATATTATGATCTTGTTCATTCTGCTCAATGTATCTTTTGAAACTTAAAAAGTTCAGGTAAGCGTTCTCATGAAATACCTCATTGATAAACGGTGCGGCATTGGACATTGGCCCCTTTGGGTTAGAGCCTGGCCAAGGCAGACCAAAGGTTGTATAAATCACTGAAACATCACTGCCTGGCTCTATGTGATCCAAATGGCGTTCCAAATTCCGATGCATGATATGGTTATACTCAGGCGTTCTGCCATACATCCTGACTTGATTGATATTGTAATCATCGACATTGAAGCCAGCCCTGCATAAAGACTGCAAAGAAAGATTGAGATCCCAGAAGTTGTTTGCATAGATATTATGATCAGCAATGGGTTTTGCCAATATGATATTTTTATAGCCGTTCCTCGCAGCACGAGCAATTGTGTCTTTAAGGTGTTTGGTCTGACCGGGTATGTTTGAATAAAACCCTTCCGTAACTTTGATGTCTTCTTTGAAGTAATCCTCAATCCACTCTGCTATAAAAGGGTCCTTGACAGTCTCTGTTGAATCGTATTCATTAAAAAAAACTGGTGCTTCAAGATCCCAACCCATCATTCCTGCGACTCTCGCTTTATAGGCTTTATCCACTTCATAGAAATCATTGACTCCATTGGGTTGTTTGATGATATAGATGCCTTTCAGGTAATCTTCTCCATTCCTTGGATCCGGGGAATACCTCGTCAAAGGGAAACCGCCTGTGTCTGATGCTGAAGAGGATGAATAGTCCTTCATGGCAATGATCTCTACCCCGTTAAGGTCTTTTTTATACAAAATAGGGGCATCGCCTCCAGCAAAGGGGAACTCTCCCGCTTTGTTTTCAACCACTGGTACATATTGTTCGCCATCCTCACTGATCTTGTATGCGCCTAAGCCATCCCAAAGCCTTTCCATTCCATCGACTTTTCTACCGAGAGCAAAAGGCAATCGTGATATCTCAACCTGAAAGGGGAAAGAGCCGACATGCCATTGGGTGCATGTTTGATTGGGTGATGTTACTCGCTCTCCTCCCGATGTTCTCCAAAAGAGATAATCATCATAAGCTTTGTTAAAACCCTCTGGAGTACCCCATCCGGATAATATGACAATTGGATTATCTTTCTCCTTTAAGGTTATGGGCTCATTATTTCTATCCAGTAGGACTGCGGGTGCATAACCGGTGGATGGAATGAAGGTATTGTTGATAAAAAATAATGCAAGATAGAGTCCATACAAAACAGAAATAAATAAGAATGCATTGATTAGACGTCGCACTTATTCCTCCTTTTTATACCTATTCCCGATCCTTAAGATTTAATCAAAAGTGGCAAGATTTCAACTTCTTAATTTAAATCATGGATATTAATTAGGTTATTTTATCAATTGTGTATCCATGTATATTTGCTAGTCTTTAATTTGAAAACAATTTAATTAAGGAGAAAATTCCATGAACTCAAAAGTTCTCAGAATTATATCTAAAGCTATTTTGATGATCCCTTTGGTTGCATTATCGACATTCACTAATGCAGCAGAGCTCGAGGAAATTGTTGTTACGGCTCAAAAAAGAAGTGAATCATTGCAAGAGGTGCCTATTTCAATCGTTGCATTCTCAGGCGAAGACATAGAAAAACTAAATATCAGTAACACCATTGATTTAGTAAAGAACATCCCTGGAATGACGGGTGTGAATAATGTGGGTCTGCCACAGGCAGCCGCTTATTTTATTAGAGGCATTGGGCAAGATGAGTCTGTCTCAACAATGGACCCTGCAGTGGGAACTTTTGTGGATGGCGTTTTTATGTCTAGGCAAATTGCAAACAATTCAAGACTCTATGACCTAGAAAGCGTTGAAGTTTTAAAAGGTCCACAAGGTACACTTTATGGCAGAAATACCACCGGGGGTGCAGTTCGCATCATAACAAAGAAGCCCACTGAAGAAACCGAAGGATGGGTTGATGTTGCATACGGTGATTATGAAACCATTGAAGCATCTGCAAAATTTAATTTCCCAATTTCAGATAATCTATTCGCTAAATTGACCGCATACACAATCGATCAAGGTGAGGGATTTCTTGAAAATGTTACCCTCAATAGGGATCAATGGAAAAGAGATGCGACTGGTGCAAGAGCACAATTTCTATTTCTACCGAATGATCGAGCAGAAGTTTTATTTACCGTGGAACAAGCAGAGGATAATACTGGCGGTATTGTGGGTGCTAATAAGCTGAGTGCCTGCTGCGGTGATGACATCTATAAAGTCGAAAGTGGCTTAGAAAATACCTGGGCAGAAACTGATTTAACTGCATACAGTATTAAGGCAACGGTTGATCTCGAAAATGGTACACAAATGGAAATCATTGCCTCGGATCATGACTTAACGCATAGCTTTAATAATGATTACTCTGATCAAGTTGTGCCTGCATACTCCATACCAAATTTAAGTAATCATGAACAAAACAGTCTTGAGATAAATTTCACTGGATCAACTGGAAATGTCCAATGGGCAGCTGGAGCATCATATTATGAGGAGGATAATCATGTTCTCTTTGGTGATGCACTCTTCCTATTCGGTGGCGCTGTTGCAGGAACCTTCATGCGAGACATGACAAACACTACAGAAGCGACTGCAGTCTATGCAGACTTTGATATTGATCTTGGTGATGGATGGGGCCTGACGATTGGTGGCCGTTACACCGATGACGAGAGAGCTGTAGATGTAGAGCAATTCCTTGATCTTAATGGCGTGCCATGGCAAGCCAGAACAAAAGATAACTTCATGGACAGAAGCGCTTGGTTATCCACAGCTGCAATTGGTGCTCCTTTTGATAATGCAACTGTTGAAGCACTTGGAACACTGACCACAATTGAGGTCGATGAGTTCACCAGTCGGATTGTTGTTGATTACCAGCCCAATGATAATGTCATGTACTACGCCAGTATCGGTGATAGTTTTAAAGGCGGTGGTTGGGCCTCTAGGGTTACTGCTGCAGCTGACTTTGTTGATCTTAGGCCAGAGTTTGTAGACAACATTGAGTTTGGCATTAAAAGTGAGTGGATGGATGATGCTCTCAGGCTTAACTTAACTTATTTCAATGCAGACTATACCGATCTCCAGATTACTGCGATTGATCAGGATACAGGAGCATTTGTTTATTCCAATAAGGCCGATGCTGAAGTAGATGGATTCGAAGGTGAAATGCTCTATGCCGCAAATGATAACCTAACCATATTTGCGAACTTCGCAACTCTAGATGGCGGTTATACAGAACTGCGTCCAGGTGCTGAAGGAATTGCAAATAAAGATCTAAAAAGAACACCTGACTTTTCATACAGGTTGGGTGTAATTTTTGATCATTCATTAGAAAATGGTGAGTTGAATTTTACTGGTGTGATTAATCGTGAAGACGAGTACTACAATAATCAAAACAACACTCCTGCTGGTCTAAGGCCTGCAGTCAGTAAGATTGATCTCACTATGACATATACACCTATGGAAGGCGATTGGAGAGTCATAGCAGGATGCACAAACTGTTCTGATAAGAAACTGTCGCATTCAACCTTGGATTTTGCGGCGCTGGGTTTTATTACTCAATTCCAGGATTTACCAAGACTCTGGAGAGTGTCTTACAAATATAACTTTTAATTAAAAAAGAGAGATATGAACTTGGCCGATTCAAATATGAGTCGGCCTTTTTCAATATAGCAATGAAATACAATAGGCTACTGGAAATAATGGAACGCGGAGGGTTCTTTTTTTTCTGGGCTTTTGGGCCGATATTTCGTTTCGTGAATTATCTAAAAAAGAGGTCTGAAAAAAATTAGTATTTTGGAATCAAGAATAGTCTCTTAACATCTTTCTAAGTTCCAATGAATGTTGCTCTTCTTGGCCAATTTTATTTCTAGCAAACTCCTCTAAAAAGACAGACTTATTCTCGACTTCCTTGAGCAGCTCGTTGTATAAACTTAGAGCAAATAATTCATGCTCAAGACTTTCTTCAAGAATGTCTTTTATTGAGTGTTGATGCGTTTCTTCGATTTCAGCAATTTTTTGGCTGGGATGCCCCTCTAAACCACTCAGTAACTCTCCTGCTTCTTGAGCATGAAGGAGTGATTCATTGGCTTGTCCTTGAAGAAATTCAACAATTGGGATCCTATAAGGTCCACTGACCATCATTGCTGAATGCGTATATCTTACTACGCCTGCAAGTTCATACTTCATAATATTATCAAGAAGCTTACAGGTCTTTTTGATATCAATTTCTTTCATAATTAGTTACTCATACCTTTAATAACTAAAGATTCTATATTGGATTTAAAGTAATTCAAGCTAATGATTAAAGTAAAGCCGCGCCTTACTCCATGTTGTAGCCTCTTTCCCCATGACTTATTAAGTCGAGTCCTTGAGACTCAGTCTCGTCATCAACCCTTAAACCAGTAATATAGGATATTGCTTTAAGAATGATCCATGTAAGGACTGCAGTCCATACGAAAATAAGCGTGATTCCTGTCAATTGGATAGTCAGCTGATCAAAAGCACCTGATTCCGAGATACCGGATGCACCAGAACCGAGAAAACCATCCGGATTTCCTACAACACTCAACATGATAATACCGAGCATACCTCCGACTCCATGCACTGGAAAAACATCTAAAGAATCATCAATTTTAAGAATAGATTTAATGAGTTGAGTGGCGTAAAAACATACCAAACCAGCGAAAAAACCAATCAGAAGTGCACCTTCTGGCCCAACCGTTCCTGCTGCGGGTGTAATGGTGGCAAGTCCAGCAACCATACCGGTTGCAATCCCAACAACCGTTGGTTTGCCTTGCTTGATCCATTCAATCGACATCCAAACAAGTGCAGCTATCGCAGCACTGATGTGTGTGACAAGCATGGCCATTGCAGCATCGCCATTGGCAGCCACTGCACTTCCTGCATTGAATCCAAACCAACCAACCCAAAGCATTGCTGCACCGATCACAACCATTGTTCTGTTATGAGGAGGCATTGGTGTATTTGGAAAGCCTTTTCTTGGGCCAATCATGATTGCAGAAACAAGAGCAGCAACTCCACAGGTAACATGCACAACAAGTCCACCCGCAAAATCAATCACACCAATTGAACCGAGATACCCTCCTCCCCATACCATATGGCAAGCAGGTAGATAGACCAAAGTGACCCAAAATATTGTGAACAAACAAACGGCTGAAAATTTTATCCTTTCCACGAAAGCACCGATCACCAAGGCAGGAGTAATGATTGCAAATGTCATCTGAAACATGACAAACAATGTCTCTGGTATGCTTCCTGAGAGACTATCTCTCCCAATCCCATTGAGGAAAACTGAACTGAGGTCGCCGAAATAAAGTCCCGAGCCTTTAAAGGCGATACTGTAGCCATAAATAACCCAAATGACAGAAACAATACAAGCGATAACAAAACACTGAATCAAAACAGACAGTATGTTTTTTACCCTTACCAATCCGCCATAAAAGAGCGCTAACCCTGGCAACGTCATGAACAAGACCAATGCCGTTGAAGTTAAAATCCATGCTGTATCACCCGAATCCAGCTCTTGCGACATTGCATCGACTGGGCTTAAAAATATGAATGAGGCTATGAGTAGATTGAAAATGTATTTCTTGTTGATTCTGTTCTCTTTGGTCATGTTCATCTCTTAAAAATTAAAATAGTTAGATTGCATCATCCCCGGTCTCACCAGTCCTAATGCGAATCACCTCTTCTAGATCTGTTACGAATATTTTCCCGTCACCGATATTTCCTGTGGATGCATTCTCAGCAATTGTTTCTATGACTCTCTCAGTCATCTCTTCAGTGACAATGATCTCCATCTTTATCTTTGGTAGAAAATTAACCTGGTATTCAGCGCCTCTGTATAGTTCAGTATGACCTTTCTGCCTACCCATGCCCTTTACCTCGGTAATGGTTATGCCTTTAACACCAAGATCTGTGAGACGTTCATGAACATCATCAAGTTTGAAAGGTTTGATTATTGCTGTTACTAATTTCATTCTATTTCCTCTTAAAATTAATCAACTCATAAGATCATCTTACCAAGATTATTGGGACTACATACTGTGAAGGGAGGTGGTATTTACAGTCAGCCCCAATAACCGTAATTCTTCTTTTTCCATTAAAAAACAAAAATGGATGGTTAATTATTTTCAGCCAAATCACCTAAGCAGATGTGCTGGAACGCACAATAAAAACTATTTTGGTGATATATGTCATGGAACTGTTTAGCTACTTGCTGCAAATTTCCTCAACGTTTTGAATATAAATCAGAATGATTTTTTCAGTCAAGTGAAATTGGTTTTGATGTTTATTAAATTGAAAATTTCATTACTCAATCAGACCTGAAGATCCATTGGGTTTCACATATTTTTCATTCACTTAATTTGTTTACTTAATAAATATATTTAGACAATGGATTGCCGAATAGAATAAACAGTAAATTAATTCACTGAAAAATTTTCTCCGCAAATAAATTTTTAAGTTTTCTTTGACTGATTGAAAGCATGTTGTGAGAATTACGTGATCAAATTCAATTTCTTAATAACATCATTAAATAAAGGAAACTTCTATGAGTGATCAAAAAAACTATCTAGTCACGGGTGCAAACAGAGGGTTGGGACTGGAATTCACGAAACAAATCTTAGGTGTTGGTCATAATGTCTATGCTGCATGCAGGAATATTACTGACATTGATGAACTGCAATTATTGTCTGAAGAGCATCAGGAGAAGTTGATTGTGGTCAAATTAGACATCAATAATCATGATTCGATTTTGGAGCTGAATGAGCTTTTAAAAGATATTGTCATCGATGTCATGATCAATAATGCAGGCACCATTGGACCGCTCCCCTACTTTGAGAATACGCATAAACAACATTTTGGGAGCATCGACTACGACGTTTGGTCCGATGTCCTAAAAACAAACCTATATGGCCCCGTTAAAATGGCTGAAACATTTCTAGAGCAAATCAAAAAAGGACACGATAAAAAAATGATATTTATCTCAAGCGTCGTGGGCTCAATTGCCGATGATCACCAAAGAGCTTTCGCTTATGCCACCAGTAAAACTGCTCTTAATAAATCGGTTGCCTTATTGGCTGACATTCTGAAAGATCAAGAAATAAAAGTTCTTGCCATGTGTCCGGGATACGTGAAAACGAGGATGAATGGTGGTGGGGCCAATCTTGAGACAGAAGAAAGCATCGCAGGCATGTTAAAACAAATTGAAAGACTAGACCATGAATCCTCGGGTACTTTCGTAAGATACAACGGTGAAAAGATTAATTGGTAAAAAGAACTTAGGATCTTCAGTCCTTAAACAACTTTTTTAACTTCACTTGATATTAATTTTAAAGGTTATCTTTTGAAACGAATTTTTCTTAATTCTTTAGACCATTATGGTAATGTTAATTGAAAGAATTCAAAACATCGACCTGAGTCGATGAAAGCCAAAAAAAACCGATAATGAACAATCTGGAAATGAAAGAAAGTTTTGAGATGTTGTTAAAAAAACAGCGTCAATTACAAAACGCTAACCAAAATGGAAATATCGTCATTCCATCTCTCATTTCGCTTACATTGAGTGCGTGCGGTGGAGGTGGTGGCTCAGTTGTTAACCCTTCCCCAAGCAATCGTTCACCTGTCGCTGCTGCAAATTCAACTGTAACACTGGATGAGGATTCTGCTGCAACTGAACTGAATATTTCAGCACCTACAGACCCTGATACTGGCGATACGCTCTCCATCAAAGTAGATTCAGTCCCTTCGGGTGGAGAGGTAAGAACAGCATCTGGTGAACTTTTGAGTGCAGGCTCTTCTTTAACCATTAATGAACTTACTGGACTTACATTTACTCCCGATGAAAATGTAAATTCTGATATTGATACCGTCGGTACCTTCAGTTACACAGTTTCAGATCAGGCTGGAGGAAGGGACTCATCAACCGTCTCTTTTACAATCAATGCAATTCAAGATCCTCCAACAATTGTATCTCTTATGGATTTTGCTATAGATGAGAATACAACCAGTGTTGGAACTATAATTGGCGAAGACCCAGATGGAGATATGCTGACATATAGCATTTCTGGCGGTGCAGATAGTGGGTTGTTTCAAATCGATAGTTCGACTGGTGAAGTAAGCTTTATCGAAAAACCGGATTATGAAAATCCAAAAGACGATGACAAGAACAACGTATATGAAGCAGAAGTCACCGTTGATGACGGAAATGGAAATAGTGCGTCACAAACGATT
>Ga0207992_1000060_pt1 | contig 67683 bp, 87 predicted proteins | sample ETN02SmetaG_FD_185788 | JGI IMG/M metagenome (GOLD analysis project Ga0207992, IMG submission 185788) | Marine microbial and viral communities from oxygen minimum zone, Eastern Pacific Ocean - ETNP2014F10-02SV255 (SPAdes) (version 2) | ecosystem: Environmental > Aquatic > Marine > Oceanic ...
CCATAAATGCAGATCCTGATTCGGTGTTCATTAATTGGTTGTCACGAATTTCTCTAAGCATCTGAACTTGCGGTGCCATCTCTGAGCCGTAAGCTGCTGTTGCAATTAGACAGCCGCCACCTTCTTCTTTAATTGGATTTGTTGATTGTACAGAAGCTCCTCCTACAGCAATTTCAAAAGATACTGATTCTTCATCTATTGGAGTAAACAAAATTCCTGCTATACCTATTTCAAGATTGTATATTCCATCTCGTGGAAATTCAAATTTGAATCCTTCAATAAATCCTTCAGATGTATGAATTAATGATGGAGTTTGAAAAATGGTTTCACCAGATTCTGTAATTTTAATTCTATAATCGACATGGACTTGAGTTTTTTCTAATAATGGATTAATGAATTCAATTGGTAATTTAGTTAACTCACCAGGTTTGATATTTTCGTAAGATAATTTAACATCTAATGTCCCTTGATTTGTTGGTAAAGTCTGAGATTCAGCAAATGCAGGAATTGTAAAAAGTGGAATTAATAACAACACTAACAAAAACTTCATGAATTCAGTTTAAATCAAACAAATAAAAATTATACTCAAATTATCTAATTATAAATTTGCCATGTGTAGAAAATCTCTACCATCTTTAAATAAGGAATTAATCGAATTTGTAGTGTTGCTTAAACAAATTGTATTATTTATTGTCGTAATTGGAATTTTTACTATTCCTACAATTGTTCCAGATGTATTTGCACATGGTCTTGGTGGAGATCAAGCTCCTGCAATTAGTTTTGGAGATATGGAAGTAACTGTACGAACACAATTAGATCCATCTGACATTACTGTTGGAGATATTGATTATGTAAATATGCAAGTTCGTTTCTTTGATACATTAACAGATGAGAATCTTGATAAAGTGACATATCGAGTAGAACTTTGGCAAAGTGGAGAACTTTTAGCTAGAAATCTCTTTTATGACAATGATGGTAGATTAGATATTAAAATTAATCCAAAATTAGGATGTGATGCAGAACCTATTGAAACTTGCACCATTTATGGTGGTTCAGAACATGTTAGTGCACCTGGAGCATTATTTGTTCAAGGTGCAGAGTGTACCAATGACAATTTAGATATTTGTGGGAGGCCCTCAATGACTGGTCCATTATTTGTTCAAGGTGGTTTATACAAAATTATTGTTGATATTGAAGCCGCAACTAGTCCAAGAATTGTATTAGCTGAGAGATTAAGTTATGAAACTTTTGTAAGTATTGCACAAGAACAAGATTTCTTTTTAAAAACTGCAAATGCTGAAGTCCCAGTTGTCATAAAAACATATTATGATGAAGTAGATAATTTTGCATTTGATACATCAGACAATTCAATTTCATTTGATATGCCTTTTGATTGGAGTCCAGACTATGTTGATTTAGTACAAGTTGTACATGAAGAAATCAGAGTTCCAAAATCATTTGCGCCTTATGCTGAAGGAAAACAATTCAAGGGATTTGTTAATGGTGTAGAAATTGATCAAAGAGCATTACTAAATGATCCTTATACTTCTGACAATTCCAGTATTATTCACTTTTTAATTTCAAAAAATGAATTAGTAAAAATTAACGAAAAATTAGGTTCAGATAATTTTGATAATAAAAAAATAGATTTTAAATTAGTTCCATTAGATAAAGTTGAAAGAAGTTCCACTGAATTTTATCTTGTAGATACTAAAAATTATGAAAAAACCCCTACAACTGTTAATATTTCCTGGGATGGAAAGTATGGGGCAAATCAAGATGTTCCTTTTGAATTCACTTTCTTTGATGAAGATAGAAATCTCATTAAAGATGTAAGATATGCCTATGTAGCTCTTGATGAATTCGAAAATGAAATAGCTCGTTATAACGGAGATGATCCAGAAAATCCAGGTATTTTATCTACTGAAGGAATCAACATACAAAACATCTACATACCTTCTGAAAGTCCAATTAGATTTGATATTCTAGTTTATGGAACTGGATTAGATTATAATCCAAAATATTCTGGAATAGGTTCAACAATTATTGAGCTTGGTCCAGGTTCACCTATTGAATCTACAATTCCAAAAGAATCTGAAATTTTAGAAACTCCTTCAATTCCATCTTGGATTAAAAACAATGCAGGCTGGTGGGCAGATGGAACAATTGATGACCAGTCATTTATCCAAGGAATTCAATTCTTAGTTAAAGAAAATATTTTAAAAATTCCATCAACTACACAAGGAACTAGTTCTGGAAATGAAGTACCATCTTGGGTTAAAAACAATGCAGGCTGGTGGGCAGATGGAACAATTGATGATAGTGCTTTTATCCAGGGAATACAATTTTTAATTAAAGAAGGAATTTTAAGGGTTCAATAATAGTTTTTAAATAAATTCTGAGAGAGATAAACATGAAAGACATCAATGAAATAATGCCAAAGGTACCTAATATGAAATGGGGTGCATTAATGAACAAACCTCCGACTAATGAAAAATTTGAACAAATGAATAAAATCTTCCCAGATAATGGTAAATGGCATACTGTATTTGAAGAAAAAAATTCAATAATGATTGATGGAAAAGAAATTCTAAAAAAAGATCCAAACAAGTGGACATAGATTGAAAAATTTATTGCTGATATTATTTTTAATTTTTTCTTGTGGATTTTTAATTAATTTCAATGATGCATATGGTCATGGTGTTGGGAGTGAAATATTTCCACCTGTTGAATTAAATGGTAAACTTGTAAGTTTAGAAGTTTCATCTTCAACAAATGATCCTACAACAACTGATGATCAACAAATCTCTATTTCCTTAATTGATTTTGATTCTAAAATTACTTTAAGAGATGTCACATTTTTAATTAAATCAGAGCGTGGTGAACAATTTCTTTTTGAAAAAGAATTTAAAGCTGATAATGGATTTTTAGTTTTTAATTTTATTTCAGAAGACACTGATTCAATTATTATTAATGAAAGAACTAATGGTGATCTATTTGGTTCATTATTAGGTCTAGAAAGCCGATTAATTGATGTTAAAGGACCAAAACTCAGTGAAGGAGGATTATACACATTAGATATTAGCATAATTACTGCTGATGACTATTCAAAAAAATTAGAAACACCACTTATTTTTAATGCAGGAATTTCTATTGCACAAACTACTACGCACGATTTCATTGATCCAAATTTTGGAAAACAAAATATTCAAGTAGTTACATACTATGATGAAATTTCAAATTTTCAATACAATCCTGAACTTAAAGAAATAAGCTATTCTATGCCATTTGAATGGAGTCAAACTAACATTAATCAAACATCAGTTGTACATGAAGAAATCATTATCCCTAAAGAATTCGGCGCATTACTTTTATCTGGATTTTCAATGTCTGTAAATGGAATTGAATTATCCAATGATGTAGTAAATGTAGATGATTTTTTTACTGAAGGTCGTGTGGTTCATTTTATTATTTATCAAAAAGAATTATTGAATATTCTTGAAAATGCTTCAAATCTAAATGGAATGAATTTTGTTATTACTCCAGATCGTGATTATACTCATCTAAGTTCAGTTACTGATAATGGACAATTTAGAATTCTTTTGTCTTGGGAACCAGAGTTTCTTACATCAGATTCGAACGCAAAAATAATTTTTGACATAACTGATATTTTCTTAAAAAATAAACCTGTTTCAACAAATTATGAATTTTCTATTACCCAAAATGATCAATTAATTTTTCAACAAAATGGAATCAGTACAGAATCAAAAACTGAACATAACATAATAGATTTTGTTATCCCTAATAATTTATCGGGAATTATTAATATTAATTTTAATAATTTAGATGGAAATGAATTTGCAACAACTAGTTTCCCTATTGCAATCAATGAGCATAATTCTATTTTAATTCCTGATTGGATTGTCAACAATGCATTAATGTGGTCTGAAAAAAAAATCGATGATAATCAATTCATCGAAATAATTGATAATATGATTAAGAATGAAATAATTACAATTGATCAGAATCAATCTGAAATTTTAAAAATCAAAAAAATACCATCTTGGGTACAAACAATTACTGGATGGTGGGTTGATGGTCAAATAGATGATAAAACATTTGTTCAAAGTCTTGAATTTTTAGTTTACAAGAATATTATAGCAATTTAATTCATTTTCATTCGATGTTTGAACCAGTAGTCTTTAAATTTAGATAATTCAACAATGAGATCACTTTGTTTAAACCCGAAAAATTAGTTGAAAGAAAATCTACATTGTTTTCTGTTGTGGTTACTGGAGTAATTGCAATTTTGGCTTTACCGATAATTATTCCTCATTTACTTCACGGGTATCATTTGGCTCACATCTTTTTGCATATTGGTGGAATTACACTTGCAGTCTTTATTTCCACACTTGCATTAGCTGCATATGTTAGATTACGTACAAAACGACTTTTACTCAGTGCTATTGCATTTTGTACTTTTATTGGTGCTGAATCAGTCTTACTAATTGATAGTACTTGGCCAACAATGTATGATATTGGTATTCTGCCATTAAATGAAGTAGGTCATCTGTTGACTTTTATTACATTAGGATTACTGGCACTTGGAGTCTTTAGAAATGATTGACAGAACCCAAAAATTACAAGAACTAATTGATGAAAATCCTGGAATCCAATTCCGTGAGATAATGCGTTCATCTGGATTAAAAAATGGTGTACTATCTCATTATTTAAAAAAATTAGAAGATAATGGTGTAGTCAAAGTAATGCGTGGTCCAAGACAAGTTAGATTTTATCCTCCAAATATTACTGAAGAAGAATCAGTTGTCATCAAAGCACTACGAAAAGAGACTCCACGTGATTTGTTACTTGCACTAATCAAAGATGACGGATTAGAATTTACGCAATTAGTTCAAGAAGTTAAAAAATCTCCATCAACTGTTTCATTATATCTTTCACAAATTGTTGCAGATGGTTTAGTTGAAATTAAAATGGTAGAGTTGAAAAAAAGATATCATATCAAAGTAAGAGGACTTGTAGATAAATTAATTGAAGAGTATAGACCAGGTTCACTTGAAAAATCTATATCTGGATTTGAAGATATCATTAACTCTTTTTAATATGAGAAAATACAATTATCTATTATTTTCCATTATCTTATTTGCATGTTTAATGTTTATACCACAAATTACTTTTGCAGAGGTAACCATTCCAAGTCATGAATATGTTTCATATTTTGATTCAAATGGAATCTATACTATAGTTGGAAATGTGAAAAATGAACTTGATTATGCAATAATTCCAACAGTCACTGTTTCAGTAGAAAATAATTCTCAAATATTTTCTAAAACAATTCAACATGTACCATTAGCTTCTGGTACTGAAATTCCATTTAAAATAAAATTTTTTGAAGGAGAATTTGATAATCCAATTTTACTTCCTGCAGAATTAACTTATGAAAGAACTCTTCAAAATAAACTACCCATCATTATTCTTTATGATGAAACTTTGATACAATACGATGATGGACATTTGACTGGTAGAATTCAAAACAATGGCGATACAACCATTTACAATCCTAAAGTTTTTGCAGTAATTCATGGATTTGAAAAAGTTTTAGATGTTGGACAAAATATGCAAGCTATTGAAAAAATTGAACCTGGTGAAATTGTTGATTTTTCAATGTATCCAGATCCTTCAATAACTGATGATGTCTATTACTATAGTTGTTTTGGAACAATGGATACAACTGTAGTCCCTGGAACTGCAAAAAAGGCTGGCGGTAATTTTGATTTTAGATATGATTCTCCAGGAACATATTATCATGATCCTGTTTTTGATGAAACAGAAACAACAATGAGTATAATTGGTTACAATAGTTTTCCATTGGATGGATATGCAAATTTTGAATTTATGCCAATTTCAGGAAATGAAAAATTTGACGTTACATTAGATGATGAGCCTGTGCAGTTTATCCAAAGTATGGATGAAATGGGCTCTTGGCATGTTGCTTTTACAATAGATCCATTAACACAAGGTACTTGGGAAATATCTGGATTTGAAAAAGGATTGCCTCCTGATTTACCAAAAATACCAATTTGGATAAAGCAAAGTGGAGATTGGTGGTCTACTGATCAAATTATAGATTCTGAATTTCTTGAAGGAATTAAATTTTTAATTGAAAAACAAATAATTGAAATTCCTTTATTAGAAATGTCTCCTGTAAGTGAATGGAAAATTCCTACATGGTTAAAAACTATAGTTGGTTGGTGGTATGAAGGAAAAATTTCTGATGATGAATTTTTAAGTATTATTAAAAATCTCGTTGAAAGAGAAATTATTATTGTATAGCGATTTTATTATTTGAATAATGTTATTATACAATTTTTAATTAAATAGATTATCAATGCTACTACCAATTCGAGATGAAAATCCTCATCCTCCTGGATTCAAACCTAAAGTAACTATTGGCTTAATTATTGCTAATGTAATTGTATTTTTCTTAGAAGTAATTTACACTGGACAATTTTTTGATTTTACAAATCAAAATGCGTTTGTTATGTTTTACAATTGGGGTGCAGTTCCTGGTTGTATTACAGGTGCATTTAGTGGAGTAGATTTGGGTGGCACAATTCAAAATTGTCCAGCTTTTCCTGAACTAACATTATTGACATCTACATTCATGCATGGTGGTTTACTTCATCTTGGTGGTAATTTACTATTTTTGTGGATATTTGGAGATAATATTGAATTAAAATTTGGAAAAATAAAATTTTTAGGAATTTATTTGGTATGGGGAGTTATTGCAGGTTTAGTTCATATCTTTGGTGATGCCTCAAGTGCAACACCTGCAGTTGGTGCATCTGGTGCAATTTCTGGTGTTTTGGGTGCATATTTGATAATTTTTCCTAAAACTAGAATTCAGACATTTTTGATGTTAGGATTTTTCTGGAGAATGATGCATATCCAGGCACGCTGGTTTTTGCCCTTTTGGCTAGTATTTCAGAATTTACTTCCATTCTTTATTGGAGGCTTTGGTGTAGCCGGTGGAGGAGTAGCTTATCTTGCTCATATTGGTGGTTTTGTAATCGGACTAGCTACTGGATATCTATATAAAAAAACACATAGTTCAGATTTTACATATGGAACAAGATATGGCTATGGATCTGACTTTCGATAACTATTGAAAGAATAAATTCTGCAATGAATTAAAAATTTTCATGCCGTTGATAACAGTATCAATGTATCCTGGAAGGACTCAGGAACAAAAGGATGAATATGCAAAAGCAATTACAAAATCAGCTGTAGAAATTCTAAAAACAAAAGAAAGTCACGTTATTGTTGTTTTTGAAGACAATCCTAAAGAAAACTGGTTTTTAGCCGGAAACCAACTTTAATTTTCTTTTTTTTCTAACTCATCCAATATATGTACCAGATCTTATATTAAAAAAAAACTTGATCTAAATTTTACATTGGAATTAATTAAAGCTAAATATTTTGTACCTTTCTTTATGCTAGTTTTATTGACTTCCGGAGTGCCACTTAACGCAAGTAACGATGGAGATATTTTACCAATTGCAGATGCTGCAGTTCAAACAAAAAACAATGGAAATAAAATATTCTTTTGTGAAAATAATCCAATTCAAAAAACAGAATTTGATAAACCACATATGAAACCTCAAGATTATATGGCAAAATGTAAAGAACGAACAGAAGGATATTCTTGGGGAAGTAGAATCTATGTTTTACTTTGGGCTCCAGGATTTAATGCTGATGATAAAAAACTTGATGAGTTAGGTGCAGATCCAACTGGTGCAAATGGTTTGATAAAAATTAATACTAGAGAAGGCACATCATCACTTGATTCAGACCCAGACTGTAATCAATTCATTGAAACAGGACGTGATCATGGTCTTTTTTATGGTTCCATCAAACTTTCTGGATTCAGACATGATGTAACTGGTGATGGTAGAGCTGATAATTATGGCGGAAATAGATGTGAAGGTACGGTAGAACCAAAAATCACATGGAAAAATGGTGTAATTCAAAAAATATCTGCAGGTTCAATGGGAGTTCTTGATGATGGCGCATTAAGAGCTGAAGCAAGACAACAAGGTGCAATTACAATGTCATTTCAATATAATGATAAAGGTGATACAATGTTCAAAAGTGCAACACATACTTGGCGTTTAGCAGAATTATACTTTGATGAAGAAGAATATGTGATTGGAGATACAGCAAAATTAACTATGAGTGATCTAGATGGTTTACGATATCCATTTGATAAAAAATTACAATACCCACTTCGTGTTTATTCTGATACTGACAAGGGAGGAATTATTGTAGATGTTACGTGGAAACCAAACTATAGACTAACACCTCAAATGCATGGAGATTATCCTACTAACATTAAATTTGTAGAATCAACTTGGAGAGAATCTGGTTCTAACTATATTTTGTATGGTGGTGGACATTCTGAATTAAGAGTATCACCTGGTGATAATGTTTATGCCGAATATGATGATTATACTCTTCCATTACCATATCAAGAAAATGATTACAAACAAGTAACAACAATTGCTAAAATTGTTGAAGTCAAATCAGACCCATTAGAAAGAGAGATTGTTGAAGTAAAGGATGATAGCCATGCAAAACAATTTGCATTTACTAAGTATACTAGTAATGGCGAATATTTAGTTTCTATTTGGTGGAATCAATGGGATTGGTGGACTAACCAACCTTCATTACAATCAGATAATGCATTAAATATTTCAATAGTTGAAGGACTAACTGAAAAATCTGTCAGTGATGTATCTTACAAACTTAATGTATCATCTGGTGGTAATTCTGTAATAGACCAAGAAATTATTCATGTTGGAACTGACAAACTTGATATGTCTCTTGATGATTCAAATTTAATTGAAATTGTTCTTTCTGATATTGGCGAAGTTGATGAAACATTAAATTTCAAATTCAAAATTGATTCTTAATTAAATAATTTAAGATAAATTTTTTTAAATTAATTTTTACAAAATTTTATTTTCTTATCTACTTTAATTTTTTTAATTACATTTAGTGATTCTAAAATTTGTAATCGCTTTGATGCAATACTCTTTGAAATATTACAAGCTATTGCAATTTCTTCAAGTGACATATCATTTTTAAAATTTTTATAAATATTATTTAAATGATTATTACTTTCAATACATGTTTTAATTTTCATTTTATTATCAATTCCTATGGGAAAAAAGTGATTTTTAAATAATTTTTCAGAAAAAATTTTATTTTCTTTACTTAATTGTAATAAATGATATTTCATTGTAGATTGAGGAATTTCTAATCTATAGCTAATTTGTGCTTGTGTGTGACCTGGATTTTTCTTAATATATTGCAAAATTTTTTCTTGATTTTCCAATACTGATTATAATCCTTGAGAATATAAAATGTAAATTGGTACATATCATAAATAGACCAGATTCTTTAATATCTAAATTTGAATTAAAATTTCATGAATAAAGCAATAGTAATGATCGCTATCGCAGTTGTTGCTGCCGTAGGGGTTTCAGCTTTTGCCTTAATGTCTTCGGAATCTGGTCCATTACCTGCTCCAGTTGATCAAGAACCTGTAGTTCTTGAAGAAGAAATTTCAATTTTAGATACAACTAATCCCTTTTCAACTCCTACTACAATTGCTCAAAGTATGAAAGCAGCACAACCAGCACCAAATGTAACAATTGGCGATGATGGTAAAATCTATGTTTTATACCAAGATACAGTTAACGAACAAACAAACATTTTCTTAAAAACATCTACTGATAACGGAAAATCATTTTCAGAACCAGTTAGAGTTAATTTACTTGATGGCAATGTTGCCTTAGATGGTCGTGTAGCACCAACAATTCAACTTGGCGATGATGGTGAAGTCTATGTTACATGGGCCAACTCACGATATGAACCAAATATGTTCATGGGAAATTATAGACAATTAGTTTTTACACAATCATTTGATGACGGAAAAAGTTTTGAGCCTTCAATTGTAATTGGAGCAGAAGAACTACATTCTGGCAAATATTTCCAACACATGTCAATTGATGGACATGGTGGTATTCACATGGCATGGTTAGATGGTCCAGCTAAAATGAATTCAACAGGTTACATGGAAAAAGACAAGTCTCGTGATAGGGGTGTTAGATACACACAATCATTAGATGGAGGTGTAACATTTGAAACTACTAAATTAATTGATGCTAATGCATGTCCTTGCTGTAATGTACAAACTGCAGCAGACGGCGAAGGCAGTGTTTACGTTTCATGGAGAAAAGTATTTGGATCTGGTGACACACAAGTCAGAGACATGGTAGTTGCAGCATCAACTGATGGTGGCAAGACATTTGGAGATCCGGTAAAAATTAACGATGATGGATTCCAGTTTAAGGGATGTGTCCATGTTGGAGCACCAATGGCAATTGACTCTGAAGGAACTTTACATGTTGCATGGTACACTGGTGCAACTGAACGTCAAGGAATGTATTATGCTACTTCAACTGACAACGGACAAAATTTCAGTGAACCATTACCTATCTTAACTGGTGATTGGGTTCCTCCACAAAGAATCTTTGTTACAGTTGATAATGATGATACTGTTTGGTTAACCTGGGAAGATGCTACTGGACTCTCTACTAATGAGAAATCTTGGAGATATGGTGACACACAAGCCTTCATTTTCACTGCACAAGTCATCGATGGTGAATTAATCAGAGCAGATAACCCAATTAATGAAAGTGATGCTAAATCTCTAACTAATATCGACTCTGATAACGGATTAGTCTCAATTGTTTGGACAGAAACTGATAATTCTGTTAAAATTGCTACATCTGAAAATTAGTTTTGAACTAATATGAAAACATCAAAAAAAATTCCTAGTATACTAATTTTATTTTCAGGCATTTTCTTATTTGCTTTTTCATTTTCTGATGCTCAACTAATCCCAGTTGATGCACAAGAATTCCGACAAGCACCTGATTACAAGGCTATTGCATTAGATGGAACTTCTGTTTCTATTGATGATTATCAAGGTAAAGTAATTCTTGTAAATTTATGGGCCACATGGTGTGAACCATGTAGAGAAGAAATGCCTGCACTGGGAGAATTGCATAGTATGTTTCCTCGTTCAGACTTTGAAATAATTGGTGTAAGTATTGATGATCCTGGTTTTGAGCAAGTAATTGTTCAAACAATGGCTGAAGATAATCTAACTTATCCTGTTTGGTTAGATCCTGAAAATAAGTTTCAATTTATGTTTAGAACAATTGGAGTTCCTGAATCATTTTTAATTGATGCAGATGGACAAATAATTCATCAATGGAAAGGAGCATTTGATCCTGTTTCTGAAGATACAATCAATTTAGTACAATCAACAATTCAAGGAACAAGCTATCAATCTTCTGAACCAACAATTCTAACTGATGGACTTGTTGCAGGATTTGCAATTGCATTTAGTGCAGGAGTTTTGAGTTTTCTTTCTCCATGTGTTTTACCATTAATTCCCGTTTATGCATCACTGATAACTGGAATGAGTGCAAAAGAATTATCTCAAGAGACTTCTCAAGTTACTAGAAGTAAATTAAGATTAACTGCAACTGTTAAAGGAATAATGTTTGTCATAGGATTTTCAATAATTTTCATGTTATTAGGAACAACTGTATCGTTTATGGGAAATTTATTCTTTGATTCAATTCAATGGATTGAAAGAATTGGTGGTGTAATTCTAATTGTATTGGGATTGCATATGGTTGGACTTTTCAAAATTCCAAAATTAGAAAAACAAATGAGATTTGATATGTCAAAGAGAAATTCTGGAAAATTTGGTCCTCTTATTGTAGGAATGGCATTTGGTGCAGGCTGGACTCCGTGTATTGGACCAATTTTGGCAGGTATTTTGACAATTGCAGCATCTAGCTCATCAGTAGTTACTGGAGCCAGTTTACTAGGAGTTTATTCGTTAGGATTAGCTATTCCATTTTTAGTTTCAGCAATTGCAATAGATCGATTTCTTTTGTTCTTTACAAAAATTAAATCAAAAATGTTATGGATTGAAAAGATTTCAGGAGGTTTGTTTGTAATATTTGGTATTGTATTGCTAACTGGATCTTTAGTATATCTAAACAATTTTTTCAAGATGTAATTGTTAATCATTTAAAATAAAAAAAACAACTGACTAAAGTCAGCTGACAAGCACATTTAGCAGTAAATTTTGTTAGTATTTTTTGCATAAATATAACATGGTTCAATCGAAAAATGTACCACTAATTGATCGTAATTTTAAATTAAATATTAAAGAGATTTGTTTATCCTTTTATTCTCAAGCAAATATTTTATTTTATGAAAGTTGCAATAGTACAATTCAAAGCATCAACAAACAAAGATGAAAATCTTCAAAAAATTATTTCATACATAAAAAAAGCAGCTTCTAAAAATTCAGTACTATGCACATTTCCAGAATTTATGATGTTTTATACAAAATCATCACAAACATCTAAACAACTTGCAAATTTATCTGAAACAATTAACGGAAATTTTATTTCTTCTATTTCAAAAGCAGCAAAAGAAAATCATATTCAAGTCATTGGTTCATTTTATGAAAAAAGTAAAAAAAATAATCGTGTTTATGATACTTCATTTGTAATTAATAATTCCGGTAAAGTAATTTCTACATATAGAAAAATTCATCTTTATGATGCATTAGGATTCAAAGAATCTGACAAAATGATTGCAGGTTCAAAAATTGCAAAACCAGTATCTACATCCATTGGTAAAATTGGAATGATGATTTGTTATGACCTAAGATTTCCTGAAATGTCGAGAACTCTTGCTCTTGCAGGCTCTGAAGTTTTAATTGCACCATCTGCTTGGGTAAAAGGCCCTATGAAAGAAGAACATTGGATCACAATTAACAAAACACGTGCAATTGAAAATGGATGTTATGTTATTGCACCTGATCAAGTTGGAAATATTTACTGTGGAAGAAGCTTAGTTATAGATCCATATGGAAAAATTTTACTTGATATGAAAAAAAAGCAAGGAATTAGTTTTGTTGATGTTGATTTAAAGAAAGTAAAACAAACACGTAAGATTTTACCATTACTAAAAAATCGAAGAACAGATACTTATTCTACTTTGAAGATTTAGTTATTCTACTTTTACAATTAAAATTTGAACATTGATGAGTCCAATTTTGGTTTCTTGAATAACGAAAAATTATCATTGGCCATTTGCATACTTCACATGGTTTTTTTGTAGCACGCATTCTTGCTTTTTGTAATAACGGTGAAGAAGCTTTACATCCATCATAAAAATTTGAACATCCCATGAATCGTTTTTTTGTAGTTCGTGATCTAATCACCATCAATTCCCCTATCTTACATTGTGGACACTTGACTAACCCTTTTTTTGGAGAATTTGTTCCTAAAATCAAATATTTTCTTTCTTTTGAAGACCATGAAAGAAATCCATTACTGTCTAAGTATTGCACTATCTCTTTTTTGAAAATCTCTGTTTTTGATTTTGTTATTTTTGTTATGTGTCTGGTAGTGATTTTTTTGATTTGAACTGACTTTAATTTACTTTTTCTTCTTGGCATTTTATTATGATCAATTTACTAAAACGATTTTTATAGGGACTTAGGTCAGTGAGTTTTGTGGAAAAGGTTTGTGTTCTTGGCGCAGGAAGCACCAAATATGGAAAATTAGCTGATAGCATTGCAGATATTAGTACTCAATCATCCGTTTCAGCCATAGAAAGTGCAGGAATTGATCCTAAAGAGATCAAAGCATCATACATTTCCAACGTCTTTGGAGTTGCTGATAAGCAAGTCCACATTGGTCCTGTGTTAATGAGTAGATTAGGAATTTCAGATAAACCATCTTTAACAATAGAATCTGCATGTGGAAGCGGTTCTGTCTCATTTAGAGAGGCTTATGCAAACGTTGCAGCCGGATTTTATGATTGTCTTTTAGTTACTGGTGTTGAAAAAGTAACTCACACTGGAACAGAATGGACAACAACTTACTTTGCATATTGTTCAGATTTCTTTTATGAAGGTCAAGCAGGTGCATCATTTCCAGGATTGTTTGCATCAATGGCAAGAGCTTACTTGACAGAGTTTGATGCAACTGAAGAAGACTTTGCAAGTGTTGCAGTAAAAAATCATGATAATGGTGTATTAAATCCAAAAGCACACATGCAGAAAAAAATTACTGTAGATGACGTAATGAACTCCGCAGTTGTTGCTAGTCCACTAAAACTTTATGATTGCTGTCCTTTCTCTGATGGTGCAAGTTCTGTTATCTTATGTTCTGAGAAATTTGCAAAAGAACATGGTGGTGATTATGTTGAAGTAATTGGTTCAGGTCGTGGTGGTTCACCAGCTGCATTACAAGGACGTGAACACATGACAACAATTCCAAGTACTAAACTTGCAGCTGCTGATGCATACAAAATGGCAGGTGTTACTGCAAAAGATATTGACTTTGCAGAAGTACATGATTGTTTTACAATTGCAGAAGTAGTTGACACAGAAGATTTAGGTTTCTTTGATAAAGGACAAGGTGTTCAAGCAGTTAGAGAAGGCAGAACAAAATTAAATTCTGATATTTCAATCAATCCTTCAGGCGGTCTTAAATCAAAAGGACATCCAATTGGTGCAACTGGTGTTGGACAAGTAGTTGAAGTATATGATCAACTAACTGGAAATGCTGGTGCAAGAACTGTAAAAGATGCAAAAGTAGGTTTAACTCATAACTTTGGTGCAACTGGTGCAAGTTGTGCAGTTCATGTTTTCCAGAGTGTGTAAAATGTCTGTAGAAGAACAAATGATTGAAAATGCAAAACAAGGCAAAATTTTAACCCACAAATGCTCTAGCTGTAATCATCTTCATTTGTCCACTGTGTATTATTGCCAAAAATGTGGTAGTAAGGGGTTTGAAGATAAAATTTTGGATGGCGTAGGCTCAGTTGCAACTTATACCATAATTACTGTGCCTCCTGCAGGCTTTGAAAAATACACTCCATACGCCTTTGTTGTCCTTCAATTAGATGATGATTCTGGATTGAGAATTTCTGGATTTATGGGAGGAATTGCAATTCCTGATGATCTTCCTGTTGGTACAAAAGCCAAAATCACTGGCTTTGATGAAAGAGGAATCATCATAGAAAAACAGTAAAAATATTTGTTATAATTATTAAAAAAAATCATAACAGTTTCTTAATTATTTTGTAAATTTAATTATTTTATGTCTGTAGAAATTACATGTGGAAAATGTGGAGAAAAAATCAAAGATATGAAAATGCTAAAATCATTAAAGGATGTCTTGAATCCAACTAGTGGTAAATGTCCATCATGTGGACAAAAACTTTCAACATCTGAATTTTCACTTGATGTTGAAGAAAAATGATCAATCCATGATCTTTTTTAATTAAAATTTAATATTTTTTTTATTTTTTTTATTTTTTTCTTATTTTTTAATTTTATTTTAAAAAATAGATCCAGTCATAAGTCTTATTTACTCCTATACTTAGATCTAGTCATGACAATGAATGAAGAAGAATTAGAAATGGATTTAGATTCTGATGACGATGATCTAGATGCTGATCTAGATGCTGATCTAGATTCTGATATAGACGACGATTCTGATCCAAAACGAGGTGGGATTTTACAATCTACATCAAAACGTGTTAGGATGATCTTCTCTGTGATGGCAAGTCCTAATAGAATTGATATTCTTAGAATTTTAAACTCTAAAGGACCATTGACATATTCTGAACTCAAATCACTGGCTGGATTCAAATCCAAAAAAGAGAGTGGTAAATTTGCATACCACTTAAGAAAATTACTTAGACAATCACTTGTTGCACTTAACAAATCTGAAAGACGCTATACTATAACTAATCTTGGAAAACTTGTTTTAAGTTTAGCCAGACAAATTGAAGAAAGATCAATTATTGAAAGTGGAAAAATGTATGTTCGAACATCTGGTGAATCTATTGAGGAATTCAATTCCCATAAAATCATTCAGTCATTAGTTCGTGAAGGTAGTCTTCCATTAGAATTAGCACAAAAGATTACTGAAGAAGTCGAAAATAGAATTTACAAGTATCAAACTACCTATCTTACAGGCGCAGTTATTCGAGATATGGTAAATTCAGTCCTTTTAGAACATGGGCATGAAGAATACAGAAATAAACTTGCACGCCTAGGTGTACCTGTTTATGATGTTCAAGAAATGGTTTCCAATTTAGATGATGTTGATAATGGCGCTGAAGGTTTATTGTTTAATGCAGGACAAAAAATATTTGCTGAACATTTGTTAACTAATGTTTTACCAAAAGATGTAGCTGACAATCATTTGTCTGGCGATATACATATTTCAAATCCTGGAGTTTGGTCTATGATTCCTGATACAATATTTGTTAATGTGAAAGAATTACTTGATGATGGATTGGATCTAGGTGGAAAATATCTTGATGTATCAAGGATTAATATTTCAAAACAACTAAATGAAATCACAAGTTCTTTATCTGTTTTAATTTCACTTTTATCAAAAGAGGCTTCACAAGAAGTTGTACTTGATGGGTTAGTAGGTTTGTTTACAAAACATTCAAAGTCTCTTCCCGAACTAGAAGAAAAATTAACTAATGCATTTGCAACTGCTTCTACTACTTCAAAATACAATAAAGTTAGTACAAACGTGTCAATTAGATTACAACTAGGCACTGATACAAAAATTATTATTTCAATCATTAATGCATACAAAAATTATGTTTCAATAACACCAATACCAAAAATTGGTTTAATTATTGATAATGAAAAAGGAAAAATTACTGATGTTTCACAATCAATTTCTGAAATATTGTTACTTGGTGGTAAAGTAATGATTGCTAAAGGCCCTACTTCTAGTAATGGTGTTAAAAATGGTTCAACAAAATCTAGTGGTTCACTTGCAATTAACTTACAATCAGTTTCAATCAATCTTCCTAGATTGGCATTTGAATCTAACAAAGATGAAACTTACTTTAGAGCAAGATTAGCATTGTTGATGAAACCCGCTTTAGCTTCAATGGCATTAAGGAAAAAAGAAATCTCAGATTTAACTAGAAGAGGACTAAATCCAATTTTGGCTAAAAATACTCAATACATGCAAAAAAGTTCAGTATCTTTAGTCATTAATTTAGTGGGACTAAAGGAGTCAATTTTTAATATTTTAGGCTTCAAAGATAACAAAGATGGCCGTGCAATTCTTCACAAAGTTATTGAAACTGCAGTTGACGTAGGAGCCAAAAAAGGCAAAGAGTTAGGTGATAATGTGATTATTTGTATGACTGAAACTGAGAGTTCTTCTCGTTTTGCAACTTTAGATGGTGAAAAATATGGTAAAAATTCTAGTCTTAATTCCATGGACAGTGACAATTATTCTCAAGGTACTACCATTAATTCTTCAGAAATTGATGATTATACCCCAAAAACTGAGATTATTGCTGAATCAAACAAAATTTCAAAATTGCTTAATGGTGGATTACTAGTTACATTAGATATTGATAAGGATTTGAAAGTCGATGAAATCAAAAAATCAATTGAAAAAATTACAGAACTGGTGCCAACTTTTAAGATTGTAAGAACAACCCCTATCTGTAGTGAATGTGGATTCAAAGATGAACCGTTTGAAGACAAGTGTCCAAAATGTAAATCTCCTTACGTAGTATAGTTCTCCGATATTAGATCAAAGACCTAAAACTAAATGCGATCATCGTATGTTAATGTATAATATGCTTTCATAATTATTAACTAGTTTGTTTTCATTTGTTTAATAATCCGATACTCGTTTGATTATCTATCATGTTAGTACCATTACAATTGATTTTGTAGCGTTGTAAAAATAATTAAACTTGATTTAGAAATATTTTCTGTTGAAAGTTTATAGATACTACTATTCTTACTATGATGGGAGAAATTATTATGGACAATTCACAAATAGAAAATACGATCAATGAGATCCGTAAACGTAATGGGACAGTTACGGCTTTTGATATAGATAAAATTTCTAATGCTATCTATCAGGCATTAGCAGCTACCTCTAAAGCAGACCGTGGTGTTGCAGATAAACTAGCAGGAGAAGTGCTTAACAAACTGGTTGAACAAGGATTTACTAGTGATAAATCACCAACCGTAGAAGATATTCAAGACATTGTTGAATCCACCTTAATTGATAGTGGTAATAGTGATATTGCAAAATCATACATAGTCTACAGACACGAAAGACGAAAACTCCGAGATGAAAAAATGAGAGTTTTAAACCTTAAAACTCTGGACCCTGTTTCCAAGAAATTTGATCTAAATTGTTTGAGGGTTTTGGCATCACGATATCTATTTAGAAATTCAAAAAGTGAGATTATTGAGACTCCAACACAAATGTTTGAAAGAGTTGCAATCCTTGTAGGAATTGGAGATATGCTGTATGATTCTCAAATATTTGATAAATCTGGTAACAATAAACAAGATATAGATGAAGCAAATTCATATCTTGAAAAATTAGATGCTTTTGATTATAAATTCAAAGTAGGAGATTATTTTTTCAACAAGTGGCATTTTAGATCTTTAATCAATCATTATGTCACACTAGCAAATAAAGGTCAAATGAAAGTAAGTTTCAAGGATCTTTTGACTTTATTGGCAGCAAAAAAACTTGAAGTTTATGCTGATAAAATTTCTGAATATTTTGAAATGATGACAACACAAACCTTTTTGCCAAATTCACCAACTATGATGAATGCTGGCGGAAGATTAGGACAACTTTCAGCTTGCTTTGTTCTTGGAATGAATGACGGTATGGAAGAGATTATGAAATCTACTTCAGATGCAGCATTAATCTTCAAATCTGGTGGCGGTGTTGGAATTAATTACTCTGATCTTCGTGAAGAAGGTGATATTGTTGCATCTACTTCTGGTGTTGCATCTGGTCCTGTATCTTTTATGAACATCATCAATACAGTTACAGAAGTCGTTAAACAAGGAGGAAAAAGACGTGGTGCAAATATGGGAATAATTGAAGCATGGCATCCTGATGTAGAAAAATTCATCACAAACAAAACTGAACCTGGCATTTTAGAAAATTTTAACATCAGTGTTGGTATATGGGAAGATTTCTGGAATGCACTTGTAAATACAGAAGATGGAAATTATGTTTTACGTAGTCCACGTGATAGAAAACCAGTTAAAGAAATTAATGCACATCAATTAATTGATTTGATTGCATTATCTGCATGGAAAAGTGCAGAACCTGGTTTGATTTTCTTTGATCAAATTAACAAATACAATGTATTTGCAAAAGCAAGACAAGCTCCATTACGAGCTACAAATCCATGTGGTGAACAAAGTCTTTACCCATACGAATCTTGTAATCTTGGTTCCATTAATTTGATAAACTTTGCACAAAAACAAGCAGATGGTTCATATGAATTTGATTGGCAAGGATATGAAGAAACCATTAGAAAAACAACAAGATTTTTGGATAATATTATTGATGTAAATCATTATCCAGTTGAAGAAATCAGTGTGGCCTCAAAAGAATCACGTAGAATTGGATTGGGTGTTATGGGAGTAGCAGATTTGCTTTACAAACTCAAAATTCCTTATAATTCCAAAGAAGGATACGATTTACAATCAAAACTCTCTGAGGCATTGACTTACTATTCAATGGAAGAAAGTGTTGCATTATCTACTTCCCGTGGAGAATTTCCTCTATGTTCTAAAACAGAATATCCTGAAGGTAAGATTCCTGTTGCAGGGTATTATGAGAAATCTAAAAGTACTCATTCATATGAATGGGATCCATTAATTGAAAAAATCAAAAAGCAAGGAATTAGACATGTATTAACTACTACTGTTGCACCAACTGGTACACTTTCAATGATTGCAGATTGTTCAAACGGAATGGAACCAGCATTTGCACTTGTATTTGAGAAAAGAGTTACTGTTGGAAGATTCTTTTACACAAATAAAATATTGGAAGAAGCTCTTAGGGATGAAGGCATTTACAATGATGAAATTCTTGAAAAGATTGCAGATAATTATGGTTCATTGAAAGGAATTGATGAGATTCCGCAGTGGATGCAAGATGTTTTTGTAACTGCAATGGATATTCATTGGGCTGATCATTTGATGGCTCAAAGTGTTTGGCAAGATTGGATTGGAAATGCAATTGCAAAAACAATCAATATGCCATATGATGTGACAGCTGAAGATGTAAAATCTTCATACTTGTTAGCACATGAATTGGGATTAAAAGGAATGACTGTATACAGAGATGGTTCTAGACATAAACAAGTTCTTCATATGACAAGTGAAAATGCACAAAAAACATTTGAAGTTGAACCAAGCGAATACATGCTGTCATACATACATGAAAATATTACAAATAGATATATCAAAACACAAGTTGGTGCATCACTAGCACTGAAAATTCATGATGAAGAAATTAAGATTGAACCTCCAAAACAAGAAGAGGTTGCAGAGGAACGTCTTTGTCCCACATGTAAGAACAATCTTGTATTTGTAGAAGGTTGTAGTATCTGTATTGAATGTGGATACAGTGGCTGTACTTCTGGATAAATTATAGAATAACAACTTTTTTACTTTCTTTTATTTTGTTATTTTCATGGGTAAGAAAAAACTAGGCATAGTTATTCCTGTTTTTGTTATAATTGGATTTCTATTAGTATTTGTTCTTGTTCCTAATTCACAAGATTTACCAGAACCAAATTCTGTAACTTTAATTCAATCAAACAATGAATCGATTGGAATGGTGATTAATTCCCCCTCATCATCAGTAACAATGCCACAACTAGATGAAATTTTTACAGATGCTTCTTCGTCTGGAATTGGTAGAACTAATGTGTATCTTTATTGGAATGTTATAGAACCTGTAGAAGGAAAATTTGATTGGTCACAATCTGATGTTATGATGTCATTTATCAAACAAAATAATCTTAAAACTACTCTTTACTTTTCAATTATTAATGGAGAAACTTTGGGACCATTTCCTAGTTGGATTGGAAAACCTACACTTAATGGAATTAATGAAGATGAACTTTTAACAGTTTTAGATGCTATTCTTTCAAGATATCACATTATTGATTCAGTAATAATTGCTGGTGATACTGAATCACAATTCAGATACAATGAACGATTTATTCCAGTATACCAAGAATTATTTTCTAATATTTATGAGAAAATTAAACAAAAACATCCTGATGTTAAATTTGGTAATTCTTTTGCATTACATAATGTTCTAAATAAAAATCTCAAAAATATTGTAGAAGAATTATCATTAGGTGATTTTGTTGCATTCTCTTATGCTCCAACTGATGCTTTAAATGAAATTAGTAAAAATCCTGATGAAGCAATTGAAGATTTGAATCAGATATTTGAAATTGTACCAAATAAAAAAATAGGATTTTTTGAATTAAGTTGGAGCACTTCTGATTTTGTAGAGGGCAATGATATTTCTCAAAAATTATTTATAGAGAAATTATTTGATTTTTATTCTAAAAATGAACCAAATATTGAATTTATGACTTGGTATAGGTATATTGATCAGCAAGCAAATAGTTGTGTTAGAGAAAAACAAAAAATTGGTGATCAAACAATTACTCTAGGTGGAGGTTCAAGTATGGGAACAAGTGAACATGTTATTGAAAGATTAAATCAGTATAATTGTAATACTGGTCTTGTAGATGTAAATAAAAATTACAAAATAAGCTGGAATGAATTTAAAACTCAAATTCAAATGTTGAATTAAAATGATTTCTTTAATTTTATCAGAATCTGCATTAGAACTTGTTCCGTCTGAATTAGAAGAACACCCATCTGTTGTTTCTCATGCTAAAAAATTAGAAAAATTTCCCTCTGATATTTTATTAGATAATTCTTGGCATTTTGCTGCTATGAAGGGAATTAAAAATGAAATGAAACGTGGTCGTCCTGATCTTGTACACTTTTCAATTCTTGAAGCTACAACTATTCCATTATACTATGAAAATAAATTAGATCTTTTTGTTCATACTATTGATAACAAAGTAATACACTTTGGAAAAAATGTTCATCTTCCAAAATCTTATCATAGATTTCAAGGAGTAATCGAAAAATTATTTCATGAAAAAAAAATTTTAGCAAAAAATGAAGTATTACTTGATATTAAAGATCAAACGTTTTCACAATTAATTGATGAAATTAATCCTTCTAAAGTAATTGGTTTTTCTACAGAGGGGCAATTAAGTTCTTATGAAAAAATTGCTTCAGAAATTTTAGATGATTGTTGTATCGTTATTGGTGGATTTCAAAAAGGTCATTTTTCTGATTCAGTTCAAGATAAAATCACAAATCTGTACTCTATTGGAAATGAATCCTTTGAAGGTCATGTTGTTGCGTCTAGAATCCTTTATGAGTATGAAAAAACCATTTTTATGTAGGAATTTTATTTTTATTTTTAGCGCAGTCATAGTATAGCCTGGTTAGTATTCGGGGTTTCCAACCCTGTGACGCGGGTTCGAATCCCGCTGACTGCAGTCTATAATTTTAATCAGAACTAATTTTTACCTGTATTTTTAAAAATTATTGTGAAACCAATAGTTTACAAAATTGCAATGGAAAGGATGCAAATTCTTATTGATAATGCGATAACTAATGCCCGAACAAATCCTGAATTATCTCAAAGACAAGCTTCTATTGCTCGTAGAATAAGTACTAAATATAAAATTAGAATGCCTTATCATCTTCGAATAGTTTTTTGTAAAAAATGTAAATCATTTATTGCTCCAGGAATAAATTCTAGAATTCGTCTAGGTCGAACATCTGTTAAATCAATCAGAATTTCGTGTAACCTATGTGGTCACACATATCGTAAAATTATATCCTGACATTCTCAAATATTACCTTAAAATCTTCAAAATCTTTGTTATCTTAAATATATTTTAAAAATTTTCTAATAATTTCATTCATTCTCAGAATCTTTTTTTGTTTGATTGCGCCATCTATTTTTACCACCTTCACCATATTGACGCCAATCCTTTTTCATTGGGTATAGTATGTTATTACTATCTAAAAAAAGTCTCTACAAGATTTTTTATATGAACATCATTTTTGAATAAAAAACATTTCTTTTATTAGCGATCATTTTTTAAAATGAATTTCTGCCTAATCCTTCACAAAATTTCAAGCATCATATCTCAATGATTTATAAGACGATTATCGATTTTTGCAGTTTATGGCAAAAGTCTATGATGTACCAGCAGATGTACTAATTGAAAGATTAGCAGACATTCTAAAAAATGAAGATATTCCTGCTCCTTCTTGGACTCCATTTGTCAAAACTGGAGCACATGCAGAAAAACCTCCACAAGATAGTGAATGGTGGCATACTAGATGTGCATCAATAATGAGAAAAATTTACTTTAATGGTCCAATAGGTGTTAATGAATTAAAGAAAGATTATGGTGGTGGTAAACCTTCTGGATATGGTGCTGCCCATCATAGGGATGCAAGCGGTGCAATTGTTCGTAATGCAATTCATGGATTAGAAAAACTTGGATATTTGGAAAAAATTGAAAAGAAAGGTAGAGTTGTTTCGAAAAATGGAATGCAAAAATTAGATAGACTTGCTACAGAAATCCTTAATGAATTGATTCTAGAAAAACCTGAATTGAAAATATATCGTTAGATCAAAATGAGTTTTCCTGAACCAAACGATCTTCCACAAGAAAATGCTAACTCAGAACAAGCAGCACAAAAAGAGCAAATTCTCAAGCAAATTCTTACACCAGAAGCTAGAATGAGATTAAATAACATAAAGATGGTAAAACCTGAATTATCCGATCTAGTCGAACAATACCTTATTGGAATGGCAACACAAGGAAAAATGTCTGGTCAAATAACTGACGATCAATTAAAACAAATTCTAATATCTACACAACAACCAAAACGTGATTTTAAGATAAATCGAGTATAATACTAATAAAATATAATTATGGGAAAAATTTCTAGTAATCTATGAAAGCCGTTGTATACAATGAATATGCACCAGATGATAATTATGCTAAAATCCTTAAAGTCCAGGATATAGATGACCCAAAACCAAAAGCAGATGAAGTTGTTTTTAAAGTAAAATCTGCAGCCCTAAATTATAATGATATTTGGGGAATGAGAGGAGTTCCAGTTGCAGTACCTTTACCACATGTATCGGGTTCTGATGCTGCAGGGGATGTAATCGCAGTTGGTGATGATGTTAAAAATATCCAAGTTGGAGACAAAGTTGTTTCTCATTCTAATATGTCGTGCAGAGTTTGTAAAGCTTGTACTGATGGACGAGAATTTGATTGTGTTAAAAGAACAATTTGGGGATTCCAAACTGGTCCAACATGGGGAGCTTTTCAAGAGGTTACTCATCTTCCAGAAGTTAATGTTTCAAAAATACCAGATGGTGTCTCATATGATGAAGCAGCAGCTGCATCAATGACAATATTGACATCATGGCACATGTTAGTTGGTAGAGCAAAAATTACTCCTGGACAAACTGTTCTAATTATGGGTGGCGGTTCTGGAGTTGGAAGCTTTGGAATTCAGATTGCAAAATTATACAATTGTGATGTTATTGCAACAGCAAGCCCTGACAAGTTAGACAAGTGTTTAGAACTTGGAGCAGACTTTGCAGTTGATCATAGAAAAGATGATTGGCACAAAGAAGTCAGAGCAATTTCTAAAGAATTGGCAAAGAAAAAAGGTGAAGCACCAGGAATTGATCTCTCATTTGATCATATTGGTGAAACACATTGGAATAAACAATTACAATTGTTAAAGTATGGTGCAACACTCGTTTCATGTGGAGCAACAACTGGTTACAATGCACAAACTGATCTTAGACATGTGTTCTTCAAAGGAACAAACATCTTAGGTTCAACACAAGGAACCAAAGCTGAACTTGATCAAGCCCTGTATTGGATGGGTCAAGGCAAAATTAAAGCTGCAATCGATTCAACATATACGTTTGAACAAGCAGCAGAAGCACACACAAAGATGTTAACTGGAAAAGGCATGTTTGGCAAAATCTTAATGAAGCCTGAAGGCGCTTAGTCATTTAATGACTCAGCTCTTCCGTAGCCTAATTTTTGTACCTGGTAATAATCCAAGATTTTTAGAAAAGGCAAAGAAGATTCAAGCTGATATCGTTTGTTTTGATTTAGAAGACTCTGTTCCAGATGATGAAAAAACTAATGCAAGAAAATTGATTAAAAATGCATTAAAATCTCGTTCGGAATATTGCTCATCTATTTTTGTTCGAACTAATTCTCCATTGTCTGGAAAAATTCCATCAGATCTAAAGGAAATTGTTCAAAAAGGAATTGATGGAATAGTTGTTCCTAAAGTAAACAATGTTGTAGAATTAAAAAAAATCCAAAAAATTCTTTCTAGTTTAGAAAAATCTAAAAAACTAAAACCAATTCAAATAATTCCGTCTATTGAATCTGCTGAAGGAGTTGTTAATTCCTATTTGATTGCATCATTTGGAAAACGTGTAAATGCAATTGTTTTTGGAATTTTTGATTTACTCAATGATCTTGGTGTCGAATACACAAAAAATTCCCCAGGCGGAAAATATTCTAGATATAAAATTCCTGTTGATGCAGCAGCTGCACAAATATCTGCTATTGATGGTATTTGGCAAGATCTAAATGATTTCAAAGGATTACAAAAAGATTGTAGTTTCGGAAAAAGTCTAGGATACGCTGGAAAAAGTGTAATACACCCTGATCAAATTCCTATTGTCCATAAATCATTTTATCCAAATAAAACTGAAATCTCATGGGCAAAAAAAGTTTGTAAGATATATCTAGAATCAACAAAAAAAGGTAGAGGAGCTACAACAGTTGATGGCAAAATGATCGACGAAGTACATTACAAACAGGCAAGAGCACTTCTTGATATTGTGAAATAATAAAATGATTGATCTCCTTGATCCAACAAATGTAATTACTAGAATGTTTAATGGAAAAAACTATGATCAATTGTATAATTATTGCAAAGATTTACTCAAAACAGATTCATCCAATATGCTCGCTTTACAAAATATCTCATTATCATTGATATATCTAAAAAATTATGAAGAAGCACTTGTTTACTGTGATAAAGTCCTTGAAATAAAACCATCAGACACATATGCAATAAAAAATAAAATTTTTGCTCTTGAAAATTTGAAGCGATATAACGAAGTCTTAACATTATGTGAAAAACTTTTGTTGATTGATTCTAAGGATACTTGGGCCCTAAACAGTATGGGGATATCTCTAAATGAATTAGAACGACACAAAGACGCAATTCAATACTATGACACTACACTTGTGATTGATCCTAATGATGTTACTGCATTAATGAATAAAGCAATTTCGCTTAGTCATATTGGAAATTACCATGATGCAATTAATTTTTATGATTTAGCTCAACGGATAGATTCTAGTTTAAGAGAAATTCCTCCAGCAAAATCAAAATTATTTGAAAAATTAAACATGCCTGATGAAGCATTTTTAGCTGCTCAAGGAGTACTCAATAAAGATATGGAACAAATTAAATTTAATGCTAAACAAAACAATTGTTCTGTTTTTCATCAATTTTCTGATGAGGAATTTCAGAATTTAAAATAATTTCATTGTTAATAATTATCTAAATCATTTTATACAAAGACTTTCTTCATTCTTTTAATGTTTACAGGTATAGTTGAAGGAGTTGGAACAGTAAATAAAATTTCAAAAATTACAAAAAATCGTAGTGCCATTGAAATGACAATTGATTTGGGCAAACAAGTTAAAGGATTAAAAATTGGACAAAGTGTTGCATTAAATGGTGTATGTCTTACTGCAACAAAATTATCTAAATCCAAATGTATATTTGAAATGATTGAAGAAACTACAAAAAAAACTGATCTTGGAAATTTAAAAGTTGGTGGTGTTGTAAACATTGAAAGAAGTTTAAAGGCAGGTGATCGATTAGAAGGCCATTTTGTTTTAGGTCATGTTGATGGAGTTGGAATTATAAAAAAAATTATAAAAAAACCTAAAGAAGTTCAAGTTTATTTTGAAGTTCCTAAAACTTTAGCTAAATATGTTGTTAAGAAAGGATCAATTGCTATTGATGGAATTAGTTTAACTGTTGTTGACATAAAAAAAACTTTAGCATCTGTCTCATTGATCCCTCATACTATCGAAATCACAAATTTTCATACTAAGAAAGTAGGAGATAAGGTTAATATTGAAACTGACATTCTCGGTAAGTATATTTTAAAACAAGGCTAATAATCTACTACATTAGTGGTAATTACTTAATTTTTAGTAAACTATATACCTAGATTAAAATAATTTTTCTATATGTCATTAGAAACTGGACTTGAATCTCTAAAACGTGGAGAATTTGTTTTATTGTTTGACTCAGCTGGACGTGAAAATGAAATTGATATGGTTGTAGCTGCAGAATTTATTACTCCTGAACATGTTTCACGAATGCGTCAAAATGCTGGTGGATTATTATGTATTGCATTAGAAAATACTTTTGCAAAATCTCTTGAATTACAATACATGCATGACATCCTTGCTAACTCAACAATTTCAAATAAAGAAATGATTATGGGTTTAGCTCCATATGGTGATTATCCTACATTTTCATTATCTGTAAATCATTATCAAACTTATACTGGAATTACTGATAAGGATAGAGCATTAACAATAATGGAAATGGCAAATATCTATAAAGTTGAAAACAAACAGAAAAAATTTGTTTCTTCATTTAAAACACCTGGACATGTTCCACTATTGATTGCATCAGAAGGATTATTGAAATCACGTCAAGGACATACTGAAATGTCAGTATATTTAACTCAGATTGCAGGATTGACTCCTGTAACAGCTATTTGTGAAATGATGGATGCTGAAACATATTCTGCATTATCTGTTGATAAAGCAGAAAAATTTGGTAAACAAAATGGAATTCCATTAATTGATGGAAAAGAATTATTAGAATACGCCAAGGTGAATTGATTTTGAATATAGCTATTGTAGTTTCAGAATTTAATGAAGAGATTACTTCCCGTATGTTAGAAATTGCAAAAGAAAAAGCTAATTCTATGCAATTAACAATTTCTCATATTTGCAAGGTTCCTGGAGCCTATGATATGCCTATAATTGTAGATAGATTACTCCAAAATCAAAATGTTGATGGAGTTGCTACTTTAGGTGCTATAATTAAAGGACAAACTAAACATGATGAAGTAATTTCTCATGCAGCAGCTAGATCCCTGACTGATTTATCATTAAAATATCAAAAACCTGTATCTTTAGGAATATCTGGTCCTGGAATGCAAGAGAGACATGCTTTTGCTAGAATAAGACCCGTAGCAGAGAGATCCATTGAAGCACTTGTTAAAATTTCTAAAGAATTGGAAAAAATTTAACAATGATCCAATTAAGCATTTTAAAAATTACCGAATATGGACCTTGGACTCTAACATTGGGAAGTGATAGAGAACATGAATTACAAATGCTTCAAGCATCATTATACAAAAAAATACAAGAATTATTTTCTGCAAAAAATTGTTTAGTTTTTTTAAATAAATCTGATGAATTTTTTGTTGTGTCTAATGGCCTTAGTTTAGACGATCATATAGAAATTCAAAAATCTCTTAAAGAATCATTTGAAGTAACTTTAACCATATCAATTGGTTATGGTGATACTCCTTTTGATGCTAATCTAAAAGCATACAATGGTAAACAAAATAATGTCGTGTTAAATGATGAATATAGAATTTTTGGATTCATTGATAACAAATCAGAATTTGATGTTTCCATAATGCATTTAGATGTAGATGATTTAAAATCAAAAAGAAATGATAATTCTCCTTATGAGATTTCATTGAAAATTTTTGAATTATATTCTAAAATAAGTAAATATTTTATCAAAAAGAATTCGCTATCATTTTTTATGGGTGGTGATAATTATATGGTAATTGCAAGTACAGATGCAAAAAATTCAGTTCAAAATTTTATTGACATGATAAAAAATAATGATGACATTTCTTTGAATTGTGGAATTGGGAATGCAAAAACTAGTAGGGAAGCAGTAAAATTAGCCACAAAATCACTTGATACCATACGTGAAATTAGAGATTCAGGAAAACAAAAACCTGATGTGTATGAATTATAATGTTATTAAAAAATATTAGTGCATTAATTGGTGATAATTTAGATTTTGTTAGAAATATTGATATTCAAATAAAAAACGGAAGATTTCATAAAATTAATTCTGATATAAAATCAAATTCAAAAAAAAATACAATTGATTGCAAGGGATTATTATTAATTCCTGGATTTATAAATTCTCATACACATATTGCTGATTCAATTGGAAAAGATATTACATTAAACAGTACAGTCAATCAAAAGATTCACCCTATGTTTGGAATAAAATCTAAAATTTTAAAAAATACATCTAATGAAAATCTTTCTATATTTATGAAAAATACATGTCATTCAATGATCCAAAAAGGAATTACTACATTTGTTGATTTTAGAGAAGGGGGTTTGGATGGTGCAGTTTTACTTAAAAAAATCTCTAATGATGTTTCAATACGATCAATAATTTTGGGAAGACTAGATTTTCATCAAAATACTTCAGAAATTAAAAAAAATCGTCCCCTCCCATCTGAAAAAATTAGTGAACTTCCAACTTTAATTAAAACATGTGATGGTATTGGTATTAGTGGAGCAAACGAGCACAGTACATCTGTACTAAAGTCTTATTCAAAAACAAAAAAATTACGTGCAATTCATTCTTCTGAAACTCAAGAAAGTATACGAAAATCTAAACGAATTACTGGTAAATCCGAAACTCTCAGAGCATTATCTATAAAACCTGATTTTTTGATTCACATGACCCATGCTTCAAAAAGTGATCTTGAGACTACCTCAAAAAAAACTAGAGGAATTGTGATTTGCCCTAGAGCAAATTCTTCATTATCTGAAGGAATTCCAGATATCGAAAAAATGCAAAATGCAGGATGTTTGTTGGCCTTAGGTACAGATAATGTAATGATCAATTCACCAGACATGTTTCGTGAAATGGATTTTCTTTGGAAAGTAACAATGGGAATAAAGAAAAAAAGAATAGATCCAAAAAATATTCTAAAAATGGCAACAGTCAATGCTGGAAAAATTTTAAAAAAAGATATTGGTGTAATACAAACAAAAAAAATTGCTGATTGTATATTTTTTAATAAACATGCATTAGATTTGGAACCAATGCATAATCCATACGCATCAATTGTACATAGAGCATCTGAATTGGCAATTAAAGCAGTAATGGTTGAAGGAAAAATCGTATATGGAAAAATCTAAAATGTATGTAATTTTAAGTGCAGCAATTTCAATTGACGGAAAAATTTCCACAAGGAAAAATGATTCTAAATTATCTTCTAAAGAAGATAGTATTAGATTACATAAATTAAGATCAAAAATGGATGCGATTCTTATAGGAAAAAATACTCTATTACGAGACGATCCATTACTAACAGTACGTTATGCAAAAGGAAAAAATCCAATTAGAATTATTTTAGATTCTAAAGGCTCAATATCAAAAAATTCTAAAATTATTAAAACAAGTGATGCAATTCCAACTATTATTGCTGTTTCTAAAAAAATTACTCCAAAAAATTTATCAAAATTAAAAAAATTCCCTGTTGAAATAATAATTGCCGGAGAAAATTCTGTTAATTTAAAATTATTATTGAAAAAACTTTCTACTAAAAAAATCAAAACTATTCTAGTTGAAGGTGGTGGGATTGTAAATTGGGAATTTATAAAAAAAGATATTTTTGATGAATTAATAATCACATTATCTCCTTTTTTGATTGGTGGAAATTCTGCCACATCTTTAGTGGAAGGTAAAGGATTTTCTAAAATAATAGATTCCCCCAATTTGAAACTAAAATCAATTAAGAGGCTCAAAAATTATCTTGTACTCAATTACATCAAAGTGTAAGTTCTTATACTTTATCTAAAGAAAAATTACAAGAAATTGGCAATAAAAAAGAAAACTACAACAAAAAAGAAAGCTGCAACAAAAAAGAAAGTTGCACCTAAAAGAAAGGTTGCAACAAAAAAGAAAGTTGCACCTAAAAGAAAGGCTGCCACAAAATCAAAAACAAAAAAACCAGCATTTGGAGGATACGCCATTAATTTTGCAGGTCGTAAAGAAACTGTAGAACAAGTATTCGGAAAGAAACCAATCGCTCCTAGTGAGATGACCAAAAAGATCTGGGCATTTGTTAAATCACAAAGCCTATCTAATCGTTAAACCCAATGTTAACGATAAGTCGTTAACAAATTTCTATATTTTAATTATTTTAAATTAAAAAGATATAGATAATGGATTTTGCTTTTTTAAAATATGTCTACCTCTTCATTACGTCGTGATCATGAATTAATTGAAAAAGTTATCAAAGCAATGCAATCTACAATTGAACTATTAAATAATAATAAACAGATTCCTGAATCAATTTTATTACCAGTTATTGATTTTTCAAAAAATTTCACTGATGTTTGTCATCATACAAAAGAAGAAAAATCCTTATTTCCTGCACTAGAGCAAGCTGGAATGCCCACCAACATGGGACCTATTGCTATGATGTTAATGGATCATGAACGTTCTAGAGAAATTGGAAATGACATGGAAAATTCTGCAAAAGATTATCTTTCATCTGGTAATCCAGAAAAATTAATTTCTAATATGCAACTTTATGTTGATCATATTACAGAACACTTGTGGAAAGAGAATAATAGATTATTCATGATGGCTGAAGCAAGATTGCAATATGTGTCTGAAAAAATGGATAAAGAACTGACAGGAATTGAAGAAAATCAATTAAATGAATTGGGCAAATCAAGACAGCATTATGAACAATTAGCTGAAAATCTTACTCATGATGTTTCTAATCAAGGAAATTAATTTTGACTAATTCTATATTTGGTGAAGTCATTAAAGTTAGAAAATTCACAAATGGTGATATCGAAATTGATTTTCATCATGAAGAACAAATTACCCAATATCGGTATTCTACTGATCCTAGTAGATTAGGGAATTTTCCTAAAAATCTGGCTGAAACTTTAGCCTCAACTTTAGATAGCAATATCTGTATTGAGATTTTTTTCCAAGATGATGGAATTCCAAGTCATTTAGAATTAGAGCAATGTGAAGATGATGATGAATATGAAGATGATGATGAATATGAAGATGATTAATTATAGTACCCTCTCTTTAAATTCTGTTTTAATTCAATAAAAGTGATTTTTAATTTTTCAAAATGTTTGCTGCATATCTTTTTTGATTTCATCAATTTTCTTTGAATATGCTTTTCTAGATTTTTCATTCTTTTTTATATTTAAAACATTTTGACATGATGGACATTTGAACATACCATCAAGTGCTTCTTCAAATGTAACTCTTGGACAATCTTCATTTCCACAATGATAAAAGTCTGAAGCATTTTCATAATCAAATCGTTGTTGTAATCTTTCTTCAATTTTCTTTTTTTGATTTTCAATAAAATGTTCCACTTCTTCTCTTCTGGTTCTCCATCTGTAAACAAACCAACCTTTTCTTTCATCTTTTACTCTAATTCCTGTTATCAAAGATTTTCCAAAAAGATCATACAAAACTTTTCTCACCATGTTTATTCTAAGACCCGTAGAACTAGCAATTTCTTCATCTGTTGCATCTTCAGCTTTTAATAGAGATCTTGCTACTTTGAGATATTCCTCTCCTCCAATCATAGATGCAATTCTAACAAAAGGATCTTCATATTTGTCGACCAACTTTATTCATCCTAAGTTTCTAGTATTAATCCCTTGTCTCATTTACTTGTACATTTTTCCCGTTTTTTGTGGGTATTATCTTTCTTTTTGCATTTGGGAAGATTTTTTCAAATTGCTCCCCACTCTGAATTCTATCCAATAATATTGCTAATGCACTAATTTCTGAATGAGGTTGATTTCCAACTCCAACATTATAATCAGCTAGTTCATAAATTTCTCTAGGAACTTTTTCTGCACCTACTACTATGAGAATTTTTTCTTCAGTACGTAATTGATTTTGAATTAGATTGATTTTTTCCCCATACATGGATAAATGAATAATTTTGAATCCTTCATTTTTTTTATTTTTTATTATAGATTTCCAATTATCAACAAACTCTACCACAAAGTTTCCACCCCAAGTTTTGTTGATTTTTTCTAATGTATCTTTTATTTCAGGATTTACTTCTGTCATGAAAATCTTTTCTGCTCCAAAGGATCTTGAAACTAATGCTACATGAGTTGTTACTCTATCATCTCTTACTATACGTTGTCCAATTCTAACAACTTCAATTACCAAATTATTTTTCTACTCCTTGAAATTCATTTTTTTTATATTTATGTGGATTTTGAGTAATAATTATTTTCTCTATTACTTCTTTTAGTTCTTTGATATTTTCACCGCTTTTTGAAGATACTGGAATTATTTTTTCATTTTCCATTAAATTTAATATTTCTATTTTATTATTTATTTGATCTTTTTTAATTAAATCTAATTTATTTAACACAAAAATAATTTTTTCTTTTTTTACGCCTAATTCGTCTAATGTTCTCATGCAACTAGCAAATTTTTTCTTTAATTCTAATTGTGAATCATTAATATCAATTACTAGAATTACTATATCTGAAAAAGTTAATTCTTCTAACGTTGATTTGAATGCATCTATCATGTATGCAGGCAATTTACTGATAAAACCAACTGTATCTGAAATTAATGCTGGTTGTTGATTAATTATTATTCTTCTAGTGGTTGTTGAAAGTGTTGTAAACAATTCATTACTTTGAGTTCTTGTTTCACCTGTACTTTTATTAAACAATGTTGTTTTTCCTGCAGATGTATATCCTGCTAGTGAAATTGTTGTAAATCCCATTCTTTTTCTTCCTTGTCTGTGAAGCTCTCTTTGTTTCCCTGCTTTTTGTAATTTCATTTTTACAGTTTGCATTCTGTGTTTGATGTCATTATAGTAAACATCAATTTCAAATTTTCCAATTCCCATAAATCCTGGTTGTTCACCCATGTTAGCTAAACGAACTTTTTCTTTAGCTCTAACCATTTCATATCTTAATTGAGCTAATTTTACTTGTAATTTTGATTCGGCACTGGATGCTCTACTTTCAAAAATTTCAAGAATTAAACCTTCTCTATCTAAAATTTCTCTTTGTAACTCTGTTGCTAAATTATAGTTTTGACTAGGTTTTAGAATTTCATCGAAAACTATTACATCTGGTCTAATTTTATCTGCAATTTCTTGTAACTTTTCTAGTACTCCACCACTAATCCCATATTTTGGCTTTTGAAGATAGTCTTCTTGTATTATGTGAACTACTTCGTATCCTGCAGCCTCACATAGTCCTTTTGCCTCATTTATGGCATCTTCTTTATCATATGTAATCAGAATTGCTTTGTCCATTTTAATAGATTATTCCATTTTTTTCAATGTTTTTTCTATATTCATATTTAGGACAATTTCTGCTATATCGCTAGCATATTCAGAAATTCTTCTGATATTTTCAGCCAATCTCCTAACTCTGTAAATCTCCTCATCTTCTTTTAGTGATTTTGAGGAATCTCTTACCTTTTTTTCAAACTTTGTAATTTCATCTATTTTTTTTATTATATTTTCAGCTTGATAATAATCCTCTTTGAAGAGGGCCAAACACGATTCATCTAACATCATTAATGAAAAATTATTCATATCTTGTAATTTCTCTAAAATTTCTTTTTTGATTGGTTTTTTAAATTCCAAAAAATCTTTTGCAATAAATGCAGCATGATCTCCTGTTCTTTCTATGTTTTTCACAACTAATCTATATCCTAAACAATTTCTGGCATTTCTAAAACCCATTTCTTTTAAAATATGTTCATTTTGTATTGCTATTTTTAATTGACGAATAATGTAAAATCCAAACCTATCAACTTCATCATCTGTGTTAATAACTTCTTGAGCTAAATCTAAGTTATTTTCTTTAAGAGCTAAAATTGCATCATTAGACATTGATTTTGCTAAGTGAATCATTCTTTTGAAAGCACCATCAACTGATAATTCTAATAAATTTACAAGAACTTGAATTGTAATACCACTACTTGAATCTGAAATAATTTCAGAACCCATTAACATTCTTTTGACAGCTTCTTTTGTTGTATTCCTTTGGGTTGGATTTAATCTACCAGTTTTCGATTTTAAATTAATTGTTTTAAATCCTAAAAAGTATAAAGAAATCAATTTTCTTACTATAGAATCTGCTTTCTCATTTTCAGCAATTTCAATTGTTGCATCTTCTTTTTTTTGTACTCGTGATTCGAATTTTGGAGGGTACAATTCTAGAGTTGATGATCCTTTTCTAACCATTCTAATTTGGTCTCCTTGTTTAAGACCCAATTCATTAATCCATTGTTTTGGTAGTGAAACTATGTAGGACGATTTACCTGTGAACTGGATTTTTCTGGTTTCGCTTTGTTCTTCCACAATCTAATAATAATAAAAGTATCTATATAGTTTTTCATTTCTGCTATAGATTTACATTCAACTAATATTTCCAATAATCACGGTCAAATTATGGAAAATTTTGTTAAACTTCAATATTCTTTAGATGCATTATTTGGAAATGGAACATCCAAATACTTGCCAAAAAATATTGAAATTGATTTATCTAGAAAAACCGGTAGAATTAGAACCGTCTCATATCGGGGAAAATTACTTTGTACATTGAGAATAAATGGTAGTTTGGCTATTAGTATTGATTTTGCTCAAACTCTTTTACAAAATAAAAAATTTAGAGAGAATTGTATTGAAATCAATAAAGATGCAGCCCCTTTTGTTATGGAAGGAAGATCAGTTTTTTGTAAACATGTTATTTGGTGTGGTAAAAATGTCCGTATTGGAAGTGATACCCCTATACTGTTTAAGAATCAAGTAATTGCAGTTGGAAAAGCCGTTTTATCATCAGAAATGATTTGTGATTTTAAGAGAGGTGTGGCCATTAAAGTTAGAGATAGTTTAAAAAGTCGTAAGGAGAAGATTATGATATGATGCGAGGAGGAAATCGTGAAATGCGAAGAATGATGGATAAAATGGGTCTTGATATGAATGAATTACAAAATGTTCAAGAAGTAATAATTAAAACTGATAAAAAAGAAATAATCATTTCAAAACCATCTGTTACAGAAATGAAAGCAAAAGATAGTTCTATCTTTACTGTCACTGCAGATAGTTATGAAGAGGCTGAATTAGAAGTTCCAATTTTCTCAGATGAAGATATTCAATTAGTCAGTCAACAAGCAGGTGTTGATGAGGAAAAGGCAAAAAGTGCTCTAGAAGAGGCTAAAGGCGATCTGGCTAGAGCAATTTTACTCTTGACAACTGGGTAATTTCCATTTTTTGTGCCTAAAATGTGCCAAAAAATGAATGATTTAATAAATGGAATTTATTAAATTTCAATATCGTGGCTGACGTAGCAGAATCTAAAGTTACAGGAATCATCAAATCTTTGAATGGTTTAGAAGATGATCTTGACTCATTGACTGGTAAAGTTGGAGATATGAAAAAACAACTCAACGTCAAAACTTTAAGTGAAATTGATACGTTATTAGAGAAAACTCGTGAAATGGCTACAAAAGAAGCTGAAGTAATTATTAACGCAGCAAAAGAAAAAGCAAACTCTGAATCTACAAAAATTGCTCAAGAAGGTGACTCTAAATTATCTGAAATAGAATCAAATGTTGATACAAATTTTGATGATATGGTAAAACATGTTGTTTCTACAATTTTGAAAGCATAATTTTCTATATTTCTAAATCTCTTTATTTTACCATACAAGAATTCATTTGAATGTCTTTTTTTAGTGCTACATCTAGCAATTAGTATTAGATGTTTAGCAAAAATTATGGACAAATAATAATTGGATATGGTTTACTTTCAATTGGAATAACGTTGGTGATGTTATTCATTCAAACAGCCGGAGTTTTTTGGTTAATTCTTAGTGCAGCTTCAATTATAGTTGCAATTTGGATTATCAAGAAAGAAAAGAATGATAGGAAGAAATTTGAATTAGATGATGATGCTTTAGACCAATCATAGATATTTAACAATAATTTATCCCATAAAACAGGCACATTATTGTTAGTTTGCCCATATCCCAAGTTCTATTATTTGTCTACCAAATTTTGAAATATTATGAATATTATAATAGATTTATTGGAATTAAATGATTATCTGATTTTATTGGTTTTACTAAAATCTCCCATCCTGGTTTTTCTATATTACAAATTTATACAAAAACCCAAAAATCATAAAGATTCTCAAATAACACACAGTCAAGATTATTGATATCTCAATTTCTCAAAAATTTTACATGTAAAAGAAACAACTATCAATACCAACAATCTATTTTAATTATGATTAAACAAATTCCACTTTTGCTAGTTGTAGTTGGAATTGCAGTATTGCTGATTGGTGTAAATCTTGTAATGTCACTTGGTTTGACATTTTTTTCAGGCATTTCCCTCTTTTTTGGAAGTGCTATGCTTTTAGCAGGTATAGATCTTAAAAGAAAAATTAAAAAATTAAATGCAAAAAATCGAAAGGATCATCATGATTATACAATTTCAAAATTAATGGAAGAAGATACACAAAAAGAAAAAGAAAATAACAAAGATTAGAAAAAAATTGTCGAATTTTTATTTTTAATTAAAAAAATATATTTTGAGAACAATCTATACATATTTATTGTTAATTTTTTGATTTTTTTTATAATTTATACTATGATCTAAAAAAAATCTGAAATAATTACATAATTTCATAGTGGTTTTTATAATTTATAGCGATCTGTGTTTATATAGTTATAATTTCTATAAAAACTACTAAAATGACATGTAAAGGAATTTGTGTTAGATATAAGGCTCAAAAACCAGTTGGAACAGGTAGGTATGCATCTGGCCAAAGAAGATGTCAAATTTGTGAAATTTTCATAAAATGGGAAGGTCTATGGTGCCCATGTTGTGGATATAGATTAAGGACAAAACCACGAAATTTAAAATACAAAGCAAAATTACGTGCAAGAGTAGAAGCTGATTCTATCGAGGCTGAATCAAATTCAATTTCAGCTATGGAGCAAGAATTAGTTGCAGAATCAAAAGCAAAAACAACTAAAAAAACTAAAGCAAAAACAACTAAAGCAAAAACAACTAAAGCAAAAACAACTAAAGCAAAAACAACTAAAGCAAAAACAACTAAAAAATCAAAAGTAAAAACAGCTTGTCAATATTGTGAAAAACCATATGTGTTTATTGATAAGCATGAAAAGAAATGTAACAAAAATCCACAAAATGATACATCTTCTTCAGAAAATCAATCAATAGCAATAAAAGCATAAGATTTCTTCAAAAATTGTTGGACTCTTCAAATGGATTTTTACATAAGGCTGTAAATTTTGAAAATCGTAATTTTTCACTAAGAACTCAAAAATTTGAAAATGGGTTTTTTGTATCTGTAACTGAAGGTAATGATAAAATTGGTTCTATGACTGTTTCTTTAGCAACTGGACCTACCCCCACGACAACAAATGTAATTCCATCTAGAAATGAATCATTGTTTTTAAGATTAATTGCTGAACGAATTAGTACAAGAATGAAAGGCATTGCTTTGGTTTCTACATATGTTCAAAAAGAATTAGAACCCTCGACCGCAAAAGCCTTAATGTCTGAAATAATGGAAATGATTGAAAATGAGTGATTTAAGAGAATACATTTCTCAAGTCAAAAAAATCAAGGAGCTTAAAACCATTAAAACTAAAGTCTCAACTAAATATGAAATTGCTGGAATTACTGCAAAAGTAGATCAATCGCATGCAGTATTATTTGAAAATATTAAAGAAAGTGATTTTAGATTAGTTTCTAATTTAGTTGGAACTCGAAATAGATTTGCTTTGGCAGTTGGTGGAATTGAAAAAAATATACATCAAAAAGTAATTTCAGCAATTAAAAATGCAAAGGCACCAAAAATTGTCACTACTGGAAAATTTATGGAAAACCAGTCTAAAAATATCAATCTTATGCCTATTGTAACTCATTTTGAAAAAGAATCTGGACCTTTTATTACATCTTCAGTTGCTTATGCTAAAAACCCTGAAACTGGAAAACAAAATTCGTCATTTCATAGAATGATGCCAATTGATAAAACTCATCTTTCAATTAGAATGGTTGAAGGTCGTCATTTACACAGATGTTTTATTGACGCAAAAGAACATGGTGAAGATCTAAAAATTGCAATTACTGTAGGTGTTCATCCTGCAATTTCAATTGCTGGTGCTTATCAATTTGACTGGGGTAAAGATGAAATTAATATTGCAAATTCACTTTTAGGTGGAAAATTAACTTTAGCAAAACTTCCATTTTCAGGATTGAATGTCCCATCTGGTTCTGAAATTGTTATGGAAGGAAAAATTTTACGTGATAAAATACATCCTGAATGGATGGTTGAAATGCTTCAAACTTATGATCATAAAAGATCTCAACCAATATTTGAAATTGAAAATTTGTATTTCAGAAATAACCCTATCTTTCATGATGTTCTTTCAGGTTATGGCGAACATAGATTGCTTATGGGAATGCCAATTGAATCAAAATTAAATGGAGAATTGAAAAAAACTTTTTCTCAAGTAAAGCAAGTTTCTATGACAAACGGAGGTTCTAATTGGCTTCATGCTGTTGTTCAAATTAAAAAGAAAACTGAATCAGATGCTAAAAAAATCATTAAAAAAACATTTGAATCTCATCGTTCTTTAAAACAAGTAATAGTAGTTGATGAAGATATCGATCCAAATAATGCTGAATCTGTTGAATATGCAATGGCAACAAGATTCCAAGCAGACAAAGATTTAGTAATAATAAAAAATGTACGAGGTTCAAGTCTTGATCCCTCAAGTGATCAGAAAAAATTACAAACTGCAAAAATGGGGATTGATGCAACACGCTCAAATTCTAAGCGTCCTGAAGGATTTGAAATGGCAAAAATCCCAAAAATTGATAAAATCAAACTAGAAAAATATTTCAAATAATTGTAAAGACTGATCAAAATAAATTGGATGAATTTATAGCAAATATGAGAGAGAATGTCATCAGAAAATTCCAACATATCTGAAAAAAGTCCATCTGAATCACATGCAGAAGTGATTGTACGAATGTTTCCTTCTGATGCAAATCCTGCTGGCAATGTGTTTGGTGGTGAAATTTTAAAAAATATTGACATGGTTGCAGGAATAGTTGCACAACGTCATTCTCAATCTAATGCTGTAACTGTATCATTAGACAGTGTAAATTTTTTGAAACCCGTTTTTGTTGGCAATGTTCTTTTTTTAAATGCTAGAATTAATTATGTTCATAATTCTTCAATGGAAATTGAAGTAAAAGCAGAAGCTGAAGATATTGTTACTGGAATTCGAACTGTAACTGCAACTGCTTTTGTTACCTTTGTTGCCCTTAATAAAAATGGGAAACCAATACCTGTTCCTCATTTAGCTCTTAAAACAGATGAAGATCGTATAAAGTTTGAAGAAGGAAAAACTAGAATGGAAGCACGGTTAAAAAATCGTCAAAAATAGATTTTAATTTTATTTCCAATCTACCAATTGTTTAATTTTATTTCTTGATTCTTCTACTAATCGTCTAATTACAGGCGTATAAATTTGACATAGATACATAATTTCAACATTCAAATCTTCTTCTAACGTTAAAAATGCAGATGAAATAATTTTTTTGTTTTTTACTTTGGGCTCATTCTTTTCATTTCTTTTTGTATTGATTGTTTCTAAAAAAATTGGAGTTTGTCTTTTTATTTCAATATCTAATTGTTCTTTTGAGATAATTTTTCCATTTTTTAAATCAATTTTAATTTCTTGATTAAAATCATTTTTGTATCTTTCAGTTGCTCTTATCATGATTTTAATCTCAGGTAGTATGTGATTTTTATTTTTGAATTTACAAATCCTATTCATAAAATCGGGATATGGATTTTTATGTTCTTTTTCAAATTTAATTTCAAACCATTTAGAAAATTTTATTGCATTTTCATCTTTTTTTACATTTGCTTTTTTATTAAATTTTTTTCGAGTAATCTTTTCGGTAATAAATAACCCAAAATCTACATTTGCTTCTTCAAAAATTCCATTAATAATATTATTAACACAATTAATGTATTTTATAAAAAAATAACCAACATAGAATGGATCAGGATCATATTGTTTGATTTGTTTTGAATATATTTCACAATTTTTAATTTCTTCTTCAATATTCATTGATCTTTGCCAGATTTTGAGTTTACATATTTTGATTGTGATTTTAATTCAATCGATAATTTATTAAAAATTTCATTTACACTCACATCTACCAAGTTAATTGTTGCATTCTCTTTCACTATTTGTTTCTCAAATTTCTCTTTAATTGCAAATGAGACTGATGACCAATGTAAAACTCCTTTCAGTTGTTCTTCAACAGTTGCATTGGTCGTTGGAAGACTGGCTGATGCAAAAACGATACCATTTGTCCATTGCATTGTAGGGATTCCTCCCCCAGATGATCTTGCACTAAATGCTATTTGTTTTACCCAATCATCAAATTTGTATTCAATTATTTCATGTATAATCAATTTTTTCCATGGTTCAATTGTTATATCCATTCTTAGTCTTTTAGATAATCCAATTATAATCTTATTTTTTTGGAATTACTAAATTTCTTTAATTTCAATGATTGTTCCTAAAACTGAATCCATTTTAACTATGGCCTTTTTTTCTTCCCATCCTAATGCAACATACCAATCCCCTGCATCATCATGATATTTTGTTTCCAATGTTTTAACATTTTTTGGTATAATGTCATATTTCTTAGCGATCCCTGATATAGCTAATGCAATTGCATCTTTTTCTTTTTCCAACCGTCTTTTCATCAATCCTATTCCTGGACTCATTAGAATAGTTCAAACTTTTTCATCTAATATAGTTAATTCTTAAAATTACGCATAATGTTTATTTTTACTAATCAAAATCATTACAATATTTCAAATAGTCTATTTTTATCGTAAAAACAAAATGAAATTAATTCAAAAATTTTCAAAATCAATTCCTCTAAAGTCAACTACGCTAATTTCTATTGTTTCCATAGTTGCCGTAATTGGTCCTATTGTCATTGTTTCAGCTGGATTTTGGGATGCAATTTCTCATATTTTAAAAGAACCTGAATTTTTTTGGAGCCCCTCTCATATTGTAGTTTACACTGGTGTATTTATGACAACTTTTGGTGCAGCAATGGGTTGTTTGTTATTATTGAGAAAATCAGTTCATGGATCTTTGAAGACTGGAATAAAACTTGTTATCTTAGGCTCAATCATTCAAATGGTTTCTGGATTTGGTGATTCATTATCTCATGATCTATTTGGAATTGATGGATTAATTTCTTGGTCTCATCAACCACTTGAATTTGGATTAGTTCTTGCATCATTGGGTGGTGTTTTAATTATTAAAAATAGGGAACACACAAAATTGAAAATATTTCTTCCTTTTTCAATAATAGCATTTTTGTTTTTTGCAACTTGGTTAATTTTTAATATTATTCTTACTTTTGGTCATACTATCCAATGTATTCAAATTTATGAAATATTTTCATCTGGATGTTCTATATTGTAATTTTTTATTTTTAGATAAGAAATTAACATTATTATCAATGAACCCATTAATATCATGATTCCTGGTGCAACCATTTTTTGTGAGTGTGTGTTTCCAAATTCCATTTGTAAATTAATTGAGTTTTCAGAAATATTTGAAATCTTTACTGTGTATATTCCATCTTTATCAAAATCAAAATAACCTACTGAAAATTTTGTACTAATTTTTTGTTCTTGTATGACATTCAAATTTTTGTCTAAAATTTGAATAAATACTATTTCTTTGGTAAATTCAGGCATGTATACTTTGTAATATCCAATTCCTTCACCTGTAAATTCCAATTTTGATTCAATAGAATTTGATTTTTTTAAAATTGCTTCATCATGATTTTTTTCTGTTTCATTAAAAATTACTGAAACCCAAACTATCCCAATAACCACTAAAATTAATCCAATTTTAAATGCTGATATTTTCATTTTATTCTTTGACAAATTATTTGATTAATAAAATAATCTAAAGGGCTCGGAGGGCTTCGATCCCTCGACCTAGCGGTTCGAAGCCGCTCGCACTATCCAGGCTGTGCAACGAGTCCAAACAATTAAGATTTTAACAGGTGTAAATATCTGTCTAGATACAGTGAAAGTTTCAAAAAAAGTTATAGGAGTTGAATATGCAATTAGAGATATTGTTTTAGCTGCTAGGAAAGTTGAACAATCAGGAATGAAAGTAGATTATCTAAATATTGGAGATCCTGTTCAATTTGGATTTCAACCTCCTCAAAATGTAAAACAAGCTTTGATTAACTCTATCAATAAAGGAGAAAATTACTATTCTACATCTGAAGGTCTTTTAGAATTACGTGAAGAGATTGCAAAAAAAGAAAATGCTAAAGGACTCTCAATCACTGCTGATGATATTTTAATAACAAATGGTGTTTCTGAAGGACTTGATATGGTTATTTCTTCAATTGTAGAAGAAGGCGATGAAGTACTTTTACCTGGACCTTATTATCCTCCATATGCTTCGTATGTAAGATTACATGGTGGCATTCCTGTAGAGTTTGGAGTCGATTTGAATAATTCAACACCAGACATTGATGATATCAAATCAAAAATTACATCTAAAACTGTTGCAATTTGTTTAATCAGTCCAAATAATCCAACCGGAGTTGTTTTCAATGAAAATGCACTTAAAGAATTAGTAGATATTGCAAATGAACATAATCTCTACATAATTTGTGACGAAATTTATGATCAAATAATTTTTGATGAAAAATTTGTAGGAATTGGAAAGGTTGCTGGAGATTCACCTGTTATTATCTTAAATGGATTTTCTAAAGTTCATTTAATGTCTGGTTGGAGAATTGGATATATTGCATTTAATCGCTCCCCACAACTTGAATCTATTCGTGAACATCTTCCAAAACTTGCTAGAGTAAGAATTGCAACTAGTCTTCCTGTACAACATGCTGCGTTAGAATCCTTACGTGGATCACAAAATTATATTAATGATTTTGTTTCAGAAATGAAAAAACATAGAGATTTTGTTGTAAAACGTCTAAATGAAATGCCTGGTCTTTCTTGTCCAAATCCTAAAGGTGCATTTTACGCATTTCCAAAAATTGAAGATAATAGATTTGGAAGTGATAAAGAATTTGTAACAAAACTTTTAGAATCAAAGGGTGTACTAACTGTTCACGGTTCAGGATTTGGAGAGCAATATGGAACTGGGCATTTTAGACTTGTTTATCTTCCAAGTCTTGAAATATTAAATTCTGCAATGAATAAAATTGAAGAATTTGTTACTCAATAATTCCATATTGAAAATTTTTGTGGAATTATTTCTATAATACAGTCAGTATCTTCAAGTAATTGTTTTGCTGATTTATTTTCTAATGTTTTAAAATATTTTAAGAGAATTTTTTTTGCAATAGTTTTTGTTTTAGGCATCTCGAAAATAATGTTAGCAATTCCTTGTCCCATTACTCCATAAATGTCTGGGGAATTTATTCCTACATCAACACAAAATGAGACATGATTGTTTTTTTGAATATTTTTAATTTTTTGACTTTTTGTGTCAGTTCCGATGTAAATTTTTTTCCCACTATATCTGTACCATACAGGTGCAATATGTGGAAAATTCTCTTTATCAATAGTACTTAATCGTAAAATTTTCTGCGTTTTTAGAAATTCATCTTTTTTTTTCATATTTTCTAAATCCTAATGCTACCATAAAAATCCCAAACGTTAGCATTCCAATTGATATCTTTTCATTTGTAACTTCTTCATTGAACAAAAATTCTTCTACAAATTCTAGACCCCATATCAATAATTGTTGAACTAAAACTATTGTTGCCATAATACAAAACATCAAACCAATTGCGGTAAACCAATTTTTACCTCTTCGCTGATATTCGTGACTCATGATAAATGAAAAACAGACTTAGATGATTTTAATGCCTGGATTTTTAATTTTATTTCTAATCATTGCATTAAGTAACAATGGAGTAGACATTTCTGCAAGATATGATAGTTCAATTGGTCCCAAGTAAATTGATCTCAATCCTTTAATTTCATCAATTAAAGTATTGATAACTTGAATTGATTCTTTATCATCACCACAAACAAAAATATCGTAATCTAGTTCTAGTGTAGGATTAATCAATTTTTTTTCTGAAATTACGTGAAATGCTGATACTAGTTTTGATTTATCTTTCATGTGGTTTGATACAAGTTTGTATGAAAATGGTTTATTGTCTTTAATTGAAATACATTCAAAACCAACATCTGTTTTTGTCATTGGTACAATTGGGGATACAACAACACAAGTATCTTTAATTTCAGATAAAATTCCAGAACAAACTGAATCAATATTTTCATAAGGAATTGATAAAATTAGTACATCACTATTTTTTGCAACAGAAACATTGTCATTTCCAGAAATTGTTCCTTTAATTTCTCCAAATGATTCTTTGGCAATATTTGTATATTCTTTTGCTGATTCTGATGCTCTTGTAGCATCTCTTGAACCAATTATTACATCATGGTTTAATGCCCATCTTAAAGCAAAACCTTTTCCCATTCCACCTGTTCCGCCAATAATTCCTACTCTCATATTTTATTGTCTAACAATGTTATTATTATCTCTATTTGAAATCCGATTATAGTGGGGCAAATAATTTTTCTAAGACATGGTCAAGCAAAAAATAACACTGAAAGGATTTTAGCTGGTAGAACTCCTGGTGTCCCATTAACTGATGTAGGAATTAAACAGGCTGAACAAACTGCTGAATTACTTGAACATATGAATATCTCTGCAATTTATTCTAGTCCTATTCAACGAGCAAAGCATACTGCTGAAATTGCTGGAAAAATCAATTCCATCGATGTAAAAATTGATGAACGATTAATTGAACTTGATATGGGAAAATTCACAGGAGTTCCATACGATGAGATTTTCACTGATCATGGAAATGTCTTTATGAAATTCTATAATGGTGAATTAGAAATTGCTCATAATGGAGTAGAAACTTTTGCTGATGTCAAAAAACGAGTTACCTCTATAGTTGATGAAATTATTGAAAACCATCCTGATGAAAATGTTGTTTTAGTTACTCATATGGATCCTATCAAAGCGATGTTATCCACAATAGCTGATTTGTCTCCAACTAATCTTTTTGAATTAATCATTGCTAATGCTTCTCTGAATGTTTTTAGAGAAAAAGATCGAAAATTCTCCCTTTCTGGAATTAATGTAATGCATCCATCTAGATTCGATCAGAATTGGTAAATGCGAATCTTGAAAACCCTTATAAAGAAATTGAAGTCGACATCAAATAATCGCTAATGAAATTCATATTTGGTTTTCTATTGATTATTGCAGTTTTAGTAGCTTTACCAGCGGCTGATTTTGCATTTGCAGCAGGTGATGAGCCTGGTGAATATCTTGATCGTAGAGTTGTCATTTGGAATTTATTTTACAAGATGATGACTGTGGCATTCATTGTTGGTTCAGTAGTTTCTGGTACCATTGTTTGGCAAGTTTGGAGATTTAGAGAATCCCATCCAAAAGCAAAACCAACTAGTTATGAGGGCACGGACTGGTAGTAATGTCTGGACACTCTAATTGGCCTGAATGGATTTACATTGCAGTAGTTATTGCATTAATGGCTTGGGTAGGTGCAGAAGCATGGGAAGCAGAAAGACTTGTTGAACATATACCTGAAGATGCTGAAACAATTATTGTGACAGGACAGCAGTGGTTTTGGACTTTTGAACATGAAGATGGAACAAAAGAAATTGGTGAGTTACATGTTGAAGTTGGAAAGGCTTACAAATTCGAAATAGTATCAAAAGATGTTAATCACTCTTTTAACATTCACGATTATGTAGTTTTAATGGATGCAATTCCTGGTAGAGTTAATACTGTATGGTTTGCACCAGACAAAGTTGGTGAACATGATATTCAATGTAGAGAATATTGTGGATTAATTCATTATAACATGAGAGGAACACTTTACGTTGAGGAGCCATCACATTGACAATCTTAACAACGCTTTTATCACAAATTATTATCGAGGAGATTAGCTAATGACTTTAGAATTACAAAAACCACGTCCTATTTGGCAAATTATGTTTTCTACACATCATACTGATGTCGGATTATTGTATTTGATTACTTCATTAACATTCTTGTTCTTAGGTGGATCACTTGCTCTAGGAATTAGAGCAGAACTATTCTTGCCAGGATCTCAAATTATTGCAGATGCTATGACATTTAACAGAATTTTTACTGTTCACGGAACAACATTAATTTTCTTATTCATAATTCCATTTGCATCAGCTGTTGGTAACTACTATGTTCCAATTATGGTTAGATACAAGGATATGGCTTATCCAAAACTTAATGCAATTGCATTTTGGATGATTCCTCCAGCAGGAGTTCTTATTTGGTTAGGCTTTGCAGATTTCACTTGGTACGCAACACCACCGTATTCTATTATTAGCGCACCAGGCCCCGCAGCTGATATGTGGATTTTTGGCTTGAAGATTTTAGGTATTTCTTCAGTTTTGGGTGCACTTAATTTCATAGTAACAATTTTGAAATGTAAACATCCAGACATGTCAATTGGACAAGTTCCATTATTGGCTTGGTCATTCTTATCTTCATCTCTAATTATTCTTGTTGCAATTCCAACATTTGCAGCAGCATTGTTAATGCTATTAACTGATAGACTTGGCGTAAGTGGATTTTTCAATCCAGCAATGGGTGGTGATCCAATTGCATATGCACACTTGTTTTGGTTTACATTCCACCCTGAAGTCTATGTTTTAGTAATTCCAGCAATTGGTATGATGTATGAAATTATCCCACGATTTTCAAGAAAACCAATTTACAGTTATAATTCAGGAATCTTTGCATTTGTTTTACTATCTATTGTCGGTTTCTCATCATGGGCACATCACATGTATGCAACTGGAATGTCTTTTACTGAAAAAACAGTCTTTATGGTTGGAACTTTAGCTGCTGTTCCGGCATCTGCAATGCACGTTTTCAACTTTGTTGCAACAATGTGGAATGCTAGAATCAAATTCTCAACACCAATGATGTGGTCTGTTGGAGGAATTGCATTATTCTTCGCTGCAGGTGCAGGTGGTGTAGTTAACAGTGCAATGCCATTAGACTTTACAACACACGATACCTATTGGGTAGTTGGACACTTCCATCTATTTGTGATGGGTACAATTGCATTTGGTTCAATAGCTTTCCTCTACTACATGTTCCCATATGTAACAGGCAGAATGTACAATGAAGCATTAGGTAAACTTCACTTTGCTTTATCATTCATAGGAACTGTTCTAGTATTCTTTACACAACATATTCTTGGCTTATATGGAATGCCTAGAAGAATTTTCGATTATCCACCAATTCCAGAATGGATTGCAATGAACCAAATAACTTCTATTGGTGCTATGATTATTGGTGTCAGTATGGCAATATTCTTAGCAAACATGATTCACAGTGCTGGAAAAGGAAAACTTGCAGACACAGACGATCCATTTGGTCTTGGAGGCAAATATTACTATCCATTTGAGGCAAAGAACCCATCACATTAGGAGATAAATGAAATGAGTCAAGATAATTCCCAAACATTGTACAGAACAACATCATCCAGAGTTGGAAAGATGTTAGCAATTATGTTGGGAATCTGTATTGTAGGTGGAGCCATCTTCTTTGGAATGTGGGATTATTGGATATCAGAACAACCTAATGTTGTTTCAGTAATGGCAGGAGATGTTGATCATTCAGGCCCTGCAGAAGCAACTGGAATTACAATTACGCAAGATCTTCAATTTCTTGAATCAGCTGACTTTAGATCTCTGACATTTAATGCAATGATAGATGAACCTGGAGTCAATCCAACAATTGAGATGAGTGTTGGTGACAAAATTGTCTTTAATGTTGTAAATGATGGAATGTCTTTCCATGCATTTGGTGTCACAAAAGATACTGAAGGCTTTGCAGGAATTATTCCTGGAAGTGAAGTTGCAGCCCCAACAAATCCATTAAAACCTGGAGAATCTGGTACTGCTGAATTCATTGCAGGTGAAGAAGGAACTTACTACTACATCTGTACCGTTCCAGGACATAGAGATCAAGGAATGGTTGGAGAAATTATTGTATCTGGTTCAAGTGGGCCTGCAGTTGCAGCAGCCCCAACTGGTGTATCACATGAATTTGAATTTGACTTTGTAGAATCAGCAGATTTTAGAACTTTAGCGTTTAATGCATTACCTGGAGAAGAAGGTAATAATCCTGATGTAGTTGTAAATTCTGGTGATGAAGTTACAATCACCACAAACAATGTCGGAATGTCTTTCCATGCATTTGGTGTTGTTACAAACCCTGAAGACTTTAACAGTGTTGTTTTTGATTCAGAAATTGCAGCAGCAACAAATCCACTAAAACCTGGTGAGTCTGGTAGTACAACCTTTACTGCTGGTGCACCTGGAACTTACTACTACATTTGTACAGTTCCTGGACATGCATTACAAGGAATGATGGGTAGTTTCATCGTAGAATAATTTTGGCAATTCAATATCTTGCATTATCAACTCTGATAGTTTTGTATTCACTGATGTTTATCGGTGGATATATTTCTGCAGCTGGACTAGGATTGACTTGTCCAGAGTGGCCAGAATGTCCAAATGGATTTATGCCATCTGCTGAATATTTTGTTGAATGGACTCACAGATTAATTGCTGCAAGTGTGGGTATCTTGGTAATTTCTACAATGGTTGCAAGTTTGATTAATAAAAATTCAGATTTGAAAATTAAAATTACTAGTTCAATAGCAACTGCATTGGTTATTACACAAATTACTTTAGGCGCTTTAGTTATTGATTTAAAATTACATGCAGTTTTAGTATCTGTTCATTTAGGTATTGGAATATTTTTGTTTTCAATGGTATTGTTAACTACATTGTTTGCATTCCGTATTGCAAAAAAACCAATAAAGGCTAAGATTTAGATCTTTTAAAAATTTTTGGCAAGTAAATATATCCTATAACTACTGCAAAAGTTAATGCCCCTATAGTTATTGCAATAATGAATATTACACCAAATGGACTTTGAGTTCCCATGTTAAATGTATAAGTTAGAATGCCTTTTGTCCCATCCATATCATACAAGTCAACATATACGATATGATTTCCTTGATTTTTCCAAACATAATCAATATCCCAGTGCCCATTTTGAATTGTTGTGGGTGGAATTGCATTAACTTGTTGATCGTTATAGAAAATCCTAATTCCAATTGTAAAACTATCAACTTCTTCAAAGTCTGCATCTGTCACTCGAATTAAAAATTGGGATGGTTCATCAATTTGCGGGAATTCAGGCGTTGTGGCTACCTGAACTCTATAGCCTCCATAGAATTTTTCTGCAGAATTAAACAACGAATGACCATATGCTGTATTAACGACTGAAGTCATGGAAATAATGATAATAAAGATCAATAACATTGATCGCACTTTAGTCATTACATAATGTTTATTCTAAGATGAATATATTGTAAATCAATTTTCTTTAAGAAAATCTTCACAACCTTTAAATCCTTATTGCCAAGAAAGCAAAATGTTGACCCTCGTAAGAAAATCAATCGATATTAAAACACCTGTGGATAGTGTCTTCACTTACTTCGCAAGACCAGAACATGTTTCTGATCAAATCAAAAATGATTCTGTTGGAATGACAGTGATCCCAATGGATATCAAAGAAGGAATGGGTGTTGGAACAACCTTTAGAATTATCGGTGACTTTAGCGGAAAACGTTTAGAGTGGGATTGTGAAACAACAGAATTTATCAGAAATGAAAAAATTGTTGCTAAACAAATTGAAGGTCCTTTCAAAAACTGGGCAATCACAAATGAGTTCAAATCATTAGGTGATAATCTCACAAGAATTACAATGTCAGTAGAGTATGAAATGCCATTTGGTCCATTAGGAGCAATTCTGGATAAAGCAAAATTTGCAAAATCTGCTGAAAGAGGAATGGAAACTGCACTTTACAACGTTAGAGGATTACTAGAAGGAAATGGTTCAATTCCAGTGTATATTACACTAGATGCATATCAAAAACTTCTTGCAGAAAAGAAGAAGATGAACAATGTTCCAGTTTCAACTGCACTTACAGCAATTTTAGAAAAATACAGTGAAATCGAAGCTAAAGCACAAAACTAAATTTTCATTTATTTTAAGACCTTAAGATTAATAACGACTCTAGGCTTTTTTTTCCAGTATGGGTTTATGGCGCAGCCAGGTAGCGCACCGGACTCTTAATCCGGTTGTCGAGGGTCCGAATCCCTCTAGACCCGCTTTTTATAATTTCATTTTTAGTAAAAATTATAGTTTTTTTAATAATGTAAATCTTGTTTGCTCTTGTCCATAATCTTTATGCAAGTCTACATCACTGACATTTTTTATTTTATAATTTGACCATCTCTCTCCCATTTTTCGGAATTTATGATTTTCATCAATTTGTTTTTCAGTTTTTTCATATTTCTCACAATGCATAATCCATTTTTTTGATACTCTAAACATCTCTGAAATACCTTTTTCTAAGATATCATCTTCAAGATAATTCATTAATCCGTGTGTAAATACAAAATCTAATGAAGAATTTTCAAATGGCAATTTAGTAATATTGCCTTTTTGAAAATTCACACTTGTTATTTTTTCTTTGGCAATTTCTAATGCATGTTCATTAAGATCAATTCCATGTACTTGAAATGGTTTTGAAAATAATCTTAAATCAATTCCTGTCCCACAACCTATTTCTAAAATACTCTGAACACCTGGTAAGGCACTAACTAAATCTTTAACATATTTTGAAAATTCTTCGCTGTATCTTGATTCATTTTCATCTGCATACTTATTCCAAAATTCTTCATTGTATTGCATGTGGTTTTTTTCTTAAACTGGTATTTGTTATTACTTATTTTTCCAAGTGTTGACATTTACATGGAATTAATTGTGTATCAAAAGTGCAATCATGTGGTCCATCAGACTTGCCTTTCGTTGGAATATTTTTCATACAATCTTCGTGACGTCCTTTTCTACAAAACCAACAAATTTCAGGTGTATCACCTGTAGCACATAAATCCATAATTTTTGTATTTTTTAATGGTAAAAAAGTTATTTGAAATCAGATAAATGTCAACCATGGTAAGAATCTCTCATCTTTACCTTTAACTACATCTGTAAATGATTTTTGTAATGCTTTTGTAATATTTCCCATTTTTCCAGTTCCAATTTTGACTTTATCAATTTGTGTAACTGACTTTACTTCTGCAGCAGTACCTGTCATAAAAATTTCATCTGCATTATAGAGATCATCTCTTTCTAAATCGCGTTCAATTACAAATCCATTATTCTCTTCAATAATCTGTATGATGCTATCTCTTGTTATTCCTTCTAATCCTCCTGCTGATAATGGTGGTGTTTGAATAACATCATCTTTAATTATGAATATATTCTCTGCACTACCTTCTGCAACTTTTCCTTGTGAGTTTAACATAATTGCTTCATCGTATCCATTATCTAATGCCTCCATTCTTGCTAAAGCTGCATTTGCATAATTTGATGCAGCTTTTGCTTGCATTGGTTGGGATCTTGAATCAATTTTTATCCAACTAGAAACTTTACACTTTGCTCCAGAAAATTTACCGGCTTTTGATTCCCCCATCTTCCACTCCCAACATGAAATTGACATATCCACTTTGTTTGTAGTTGGTGTTAATCCCATTGTTCCATAACCGTAATATGCTAATGGTCTGATGTAAGCTTCTTTGAGTCCACTAGCTTTAATTGTTTTTAAAATTGCATCTGAAATTTCTTTTTGTGTAAATTGCATTTTCATTGAATATAATTTTGCAGATTTGAAGAGTCTTTCAACATGTTCTGGTAATCTGAATATTGCTGAACCATTAGGGGTATCATAACATCTTATTCCCTCAAAAACTGATGTCGAATAATGTAATGCATGAGTCAACACATGGACTTTGGCATCTTTGAAAGGAATCAATTTTCCATTCATCCATATTTTGCCTGTTTCTATCATAGGAGAAGAAAAAATTCATCGTAATTTAAAGAGTTATTTTTAGCATTATCCTAAAATCTGGAAAATACATATCAGATAAGCTATATCGTATAGTATGGAGTGGACATTGGGAGTTATAGGAATAATTTTTCTAACTGTAGGCTTGATTGGTCAGGCATTTCAAATGCGGAAAATTCGTATGTCAAATTATCAAGATGGTGAATTAGCATCACCAAATGTTTTCGTTCATAAAAATAATTTCAAATGGTATGCATTAATCGGAATTGGCATTGCTTGTTGGTATACGGCTGAACGTATTTGATCTATATAGATTAGGATTATATACTAAAAAATCCTAATTAATTTAGCGTGTTGTGGGTAACGCCGGACTAAATCTAGATAAAGAGTCCAAGAACAAACCCTTCATGGCGTTTACTGGTGAAAACCTGTAACGCCATAATTTCACTAAATAAAATTTATTTTTGATATTTCTTCATGTACTGCCTTGATGGCTTTTCGAATATTTTCTTCTGCATCCTCTACAACAATAATTATTCTTGATGTCTCTTCTTGTGCGTCCATATTCAAAATATTTAATCCTGATTCACCAATTTTTGCACTAGTTCTTGATGCAACTTGTTGAACTCTCCACATTTCATCCCCAATTAATGTAATTACCCCTCGATTGTATGTAATTGTAGCAAGTGAATCAAAACCTAACAGGTATTTTTCATTTCTTCGAACATAATCTCCATCTAAAAATAATATTCTTGATAATTCAACTCCATCTTTTGTAAATGGTGATAAAATTATAAATTCACTATATCGTTTGTCTTTTTCTAAAGATGTGAGTAATTTTTGTATAGAATTTGTTTCTATTCTAAATATCGCACAATTCTCTTTTCCTGTAACAATTTTAATTGGATGACCTTTTTGTTCATCTAAACTTCTTTTAATCGTAGTAATCTTTTCAGGATTTTTTATATTTGTAACTTTAATTGGCATATCTACCCCGTGCTCTACAATTTCTTTTATTGCAATTGGATCTAAAATTTTCATTCCAAACATTCCTGCTAACCTAGCTTCATTATATGATAATTGAACAACATCTCTCAATCCTAATTCCACAATCTTTGGATCAGCTGATACTACCGAACTATCTTTTTCAAAATCTATATTGGTATCATATTTTTTATGAAATAATATTCCTAGGTCTGCTGCTGTTCTATCTGAGCCTCCACGTTCAAAAGTTGTAGTAATATTGTCTACTGTTTTTCCTATAAATCCACCAATTGTAACAACTTGATTATCTTCAACTAATTCTTCAATTTTTTTCATTCGTTCAATTGATTCAGATCTCAAAAAATTTGTAGATTCTATATTATCATCAGTAATTATTGGCCAATCATCAAATTCTACAGCATCAGTTTTGATTTTATTACTTCGTAAAATGTGGTTCATAACATGTGACATCAAAATTTCTCCTGAAAATGCTAATGCTCTTGATCTGATTTCATCTGCAAATTCTTTACTTTCAAATGCATTTTCAAGTGCTTTTTGTGATTTTTCTAAATATGTATTAATTACATTTTGACAATTTTCTTTATTTTCTTCATTAACTAATCGAATAATTCTTTCATAACATGCTTTTACAATTTCCAATGTTGGCTTAATCCCATTTTCAGCATTTTTACCTTGTTCCAACATAACATCTGTTAATGATCGTTTTTTCCCATCATGTATGGTCAGTGGTGCTGAAAATACAGTTATCACTTTAGAATTTGTTTTCAAATTATTAATTCTCTCAATAATTTGTGGTATTGATTCACCGTCTGAACCAATTGCACTTCCTCCAAATTTTGCAATTACTAGATTAGTCATAGTACTGTGTTAAAGCCAAATTGCTATCTATTAACTATTTGATTCCAATTTGATTAATTTTTTGATAATCTCTGCTTTACTAATTTTGTTTTGATTGAATTCAATTGGTCTGGAAAAAATCTTTGAAATTCATATTTTTCATTATTTTTAATCAAACTTCTAGATCTTTCCTTTTCTCAAAGTTTAAATGGATTTCAACGAGCTAGGTTTCAGTGGGCTCATAGTCTAGCTCGGTTATGACGTCGCCCTTACACGGCGAAGATCCGGTGTTCAAATCACCGTGGGCCCATTTTTATTTTTTATAAATAAAAAATTATGAGAATAGCGTCAACCCTATAAATAATAATTATTTAAAACAATTAGTATGTCCTCTTTCACTTTTTTTAGTTTACAAAAAAAATTATTGGTATTAGTTTTATCCTCAACTCTAATTTCTATTTCAATTACTACTGTGATATTTCTAAATTTTGATAATATCTCAATTTTTCAATTACAAGAAAACATCATTATCATTGGAGTTTCTTTAATGATTGGATTAAGTGTTTTAACATATTTTTTATCAAAACGTCTTTCTGAACCTATAACAAAACTTAGTGAAGCAACATATCAAATTTCTCGTGGAGACTTTAATGTCAGGACAAATATCAAATCTCGTGATGAGATTGGTAATCTTTCTGAATCATTTGATCACATGGCAAAAAAACTCCAAGAGGCAGAAATTACAATTAAACAAAAGGAAGAAGTAATTAAACAACAGGAAGATATTCTTCTAAAATTTTCTCAACATACACAGAATGATTGTGTTTGTGTAATTGATATGAAAGATTCAACAAAAATTTCTGCTAAATTAGCTGATCATGAAGTCACTAAATTGTACGAAATTTTTCTAAATTTTATGGCTAAAATTGTTCAAAATTATAATGGACAAGTAGTAAAAAATATTGGTGATGCTTTGATGTTTAGATTTCCAAATGTGGATCTATATGATAGTAAAGTGTTAAAAAATATTGTAGAGTGTTGCTTGAATATGATTGAATCACATGATGATTTAACAAACGAACTAAAAAAAGAAAAAATGCCCGAATTAAATTATAAAATTAGTATTAGTTATGGTTCAGTAAAAGTAGCTCAAAGTACTACTTCTACAATAAGTGATATTTTTGGCCCTACTGTAAATAGATGCTTTAAAATTAATTCGCTTTGTCCTGAAAATGGTCTAATTATTGATAATAATTTGTTTCATGCTTTCAAAAATTTTTCAGAATACGACATTTCACAATTGTCTGAAACTGAAATAAATAAAAAATATGGCTATAAAATTTTTCAAATTAAACGAAAGTAATAATTTTCTTATAAAATATTCATCCTATTTTACAACAGCTTTTACTTTGTAATCCTCTTGTAATCCAATATATTGAAAATATCAATACACCTACTGAAATAAATTTTAATTCTAATCCTTGCATTGGAAATAATGATAATCCTCCAACAGCTCCTAAAATTACTGCTAATGGAGCAGTGCATGCTGGACAACCTGGGGTAAATGCTGCAAAAACTCCTCCAAAAATTGTTGATGAATTTGTTTTTACTGAATTCATTTTTTTTGTTTGATTCATTTTAAATGCCATCATTGCAAAATTAATTCCAGCTAAAGTTGAAATAACTATTGTTAATCCAATTGTTGTTAAAAGATAATGTGGCATTAATTTAATTACTGCATCAAAATGAGTAGGCAACATTGACATTGTTAAATAATAATAAATTATTCCCAATCCAATACCACTAACTATTCCTATCATGGCATATCTTCTCATTGTTAAGACATTTGAAATTAATTGGATTTTCGTTTGCATTTAATTTTATTTAAAACATATCATATTTTAATCATTTTTTAATTACAAAAGATTCTTAGCCCTTAATCTTTGAGAATATCTATGAATGAATTTACATCTACTGAAAAAACTTTGCTCGTTCAATATGGAATTAAAAAATATGAAAATGAAGAAATTGTTTTCAAAAAATTAAAAACTGTAATGAGTGAAAAAGATATTCAAAGAAATATCGATACTTTAATTGCAACACAGATAGTAAGGAGAATAGGTCCTGAAGTTCTTCAAAATAATGAAAGTCATACAGAATTACCTGATTTACCTGAAAATCTAAAATCTGTAATTGAGAATTTATAATTTAAAATCCTCTGATACCTTGAGGACGCACAATTTCTGGATGGTCTTTCATCCATTCAACTTTTTCTAACATTTCTTGTTTATCTTGGGGGAATGTACCTTTTACAGTATACGCATTTGAACCATGATTTACTCTAAATACAATTTCTTCTTTTGTATTAATTTGATTAACTAATTCATAGAGTTCTTCTAATCCCTCGTCATCATTTATCTTAACAAATTCACCTTCATATTTATCGATAAATTCTTGTTTGATTCCATTTTCTAAATAAAGTGTTAATGCACCAACATAATGGGGTGAGCATGCACTAATTACTTCTGCAGTACCCTTGATGTGATCTTTTGAATATTTTTTACCACCTAAACCTAAAATTACCATACATGACATAATGTAACCTGCTTCTTTTGCTTTGTTAACTGATTTGATGATTGTTTTTGCAACTGCACCTTTAGTTACTTTTTTTAAAACAATATTTGAACCACTTTCAATTCCTAGATAGAACATGTCTAATCCTGCATCATTCATCTTCTTTAATTCTTCAGGTGTTTTTTTCAAAATATTCATGGGCATTGCATAACATGATATTCTTTCAATATTTGCAAATTTTTCCCTAATGTATTTTAGAATTTTTATCATATATTCAGAATCCAAATTCAATGCATCTCCATCTGCAAGAAATATTCTTCGTGTATCTGGAACATATTTTGCCATCATATCGATTTCAGCTTTAACATCATTCCATGATCTTTCAGAATATTCTTTTGATCTATACATATCACAAAATGAACATTCATTAAATGAACAACCTAATGTAACTTGAAAAATTAGTGATCTTGCTTCTGATGGAGGTCTATACAACGGAGCATCATAATTTAACATCAATTCTTAATTCATTTCACATTGCTTCATTATCTTTTTTATACTTTCTATTTTGACTATAGGCAGTATAAATTGAAAATTAGTGTTTATGTTGATGGTTCTGGTGGTTCAAATGGTGGGTTTGGATTTTTTGTAAAGGAAACTGGAGAATCATTTTATGAAAAAAAATCTGAAATTACAAATAATCAAGCTGAATATTTAGCAATCATTTCTGCATTACAGAAATTTGTAGATACTGATGATGAAATTATTATTTACAGTGATTCTAAAAATACTGTAAATCAATTAAATCATGAATTTGCGATAAATAATGAAAAACTACGTGATCTAGCTCGAGAATCATGGCTAATTATTGGAAAATTTTCTAATCTATCTATAGTTTGGATTCCCAGAAAAGAAAATCTTGCAGGTAAGATGTTAGGGAGTTAGAATTAGAGATCAGAAATTTTTATGAATAACTTTATTATACAAATTCTTAAATTCATTTTATCATGACAGAATCTGTTTTCTTATCACCAAAATCTATTGCAGTAATTGGTGCTTCAGATAAATCTGGTAGTGTTGGTGCTACAATTACATCAAATATCATGAATGGGTTTACAGGAGTTGTTTATCCAATTAGTCCATCAAGGGATGAAGTTTTTTCAAAAAAAGCATACAAATCTGTTTTAGATGTTCCGAAATCAATTGATCTTGCAGTTATTGTAATTAAAAATACTCTAGTTGCGCCAGTTTTAAAAGAATGTGGTAAGAAGAAAATCAAAGGCGTAATCATCATTACAGCTGGTTTTAAAGAAGTTGATGAAGAAGGTGCAAAACGTGAACAAGAAATTAAAGATATAGCTAAAAAATACAAAATCCAAATTATTGGACCAAATTGTCTTGGTGTGATGAATCTCGATCCAAAAACAATGATGAATTCTACATTTCTTAAAATTACTCCAAAATCAGGAAAGATTGCACTTGTTTCCCAAAGTGGTGCAATTTGTGCAGCGCTAGTTGAAGATGCGAGTGCACAAGGAATTGGTTTTTCTGCAGTTGTAAGTCTTGGAAATAAAGCTGCAATGAGTGAAGTCGATATACTAAAAATTCTTGCAAATCATAAACAAACTGAAGTCATTGTGATGTATCTTGAAGATATGGGAGACGGACAAGAATTTCTTAAAGTTTGTAAAAATATTACTAAAAAACTCAAAAAACCTGTACTTGTTCTTAAATCTGGTCGTAGTCCTGAAGGTGCAAAGGCTGCAATGTCTCATACTGGTGCATTAATGGGATCTGATGAAATCTATGATGCATTACTAAAACAATCTGGTGCAATTAGAGTTGATACTATGGAAGAACTATTTGATTATGCTACAGCATTTTCTAAACAACCATTACCAATAGCAGGCGATTTAGTGATTGTATCAAATGCAGGTGGTCCTGCAATTATCTCAACTGATGCATGTTCAAAAATGAATATCAAAATGGCTGATATAACAAGTGTTAGAAAAAAAATTGATGCTGTTATTCCGCCTTGGGGAAGTTCTAGAAATCCTGTTGACATTGTAGGTGATGCTGATTTTAATAGATTCAATAATGTTCTAGATCGAGTGCTTGCTCATCCAAAAGTCGGTTCAGTGATTTCAATGTGTACTCCTTCTGGAACTTTGGATTATGATGAACTTGCAAAAGTAATTGTTAGTATGTCAAAAAAATACAAAAAAACAATGCTTGCTAGTTTAATGGGATTAGATGAAGGAATTACCAATAGAGAAATTTTAGCAAAGGGTAATGTTCCATACTATACATATGCTGAAGGTGCAATCAGAACTCTTGCAGCAATGATTAGGTTTAGAAATTGGGTTAAATCTTCAAATGGAAAAATTACTAAATTCAAAGTAAACAAAACAAAAGCACAGAAAATTTTTGATAAAGTTAAAAATGAAAAAAGACCTAATCTATTAGAAGAAGAGGGACAAGAAGTTCTCAAAGCATATGGTTTACCACTTCCTAAAAGTTCACTTGCTACAAATGAAGCAGAAGCTGTAAAAACTGCAAAGAAAATTGGTTATCCTGTTGTAATGAAAATTGCATCACCACAAATAATTCATAAATCTGATGCCGGTGGTGTTAAAGTGAATTTAACTAATGATACTGAAGTAAAGATTGCATTCAAAACTATTATCAAAAATGCAAAAAAATATGATAAAAAAGCCGAGATAAAAGGAGTTTTGATTGTAGAGATGGTGAAAGGAGGTAAAGAATTAATCATTGGGTCAAAATTAGAGCCTGGATTTGGTCCTGTAATCATGTTAGGAATGGGCGGAATCTATGTTGAAGTACTAAAAGATGTTACATTCAAACTTGCACCTGTTACTGATAAAGAGTCTGATGATATGATCGCCTCAATAAAAACACAAAAACTTCTTCAAGGTGTTAGAGGAGAAAAACCATCTGATATTGCAAAACTATCTGAATGTATTCAGCGACTCTCTCAATTAGTTTCTGATTTTAAAGAGATCAAAGAATTAGATATGAATCCCGTTCTTGTTATGGAAAAAGGAAAAGGTTGTAAAATTTTAGATGTTAGAATTGGTTTGTAATAATATTTATTCGTAAAATTTTTCGCTAACAAATTTACACTATTTATAGAACTTAGACTTAGTTGATTCATGGTCGGTAATGGAAAAGCAATTATTTCTGGTGATGAATATATTGAAAGTCTTAGAAATAGAAATCTCAAAGTATATCTTTTTGGAGAGTTAGTAAAAGAACCTGTAGATCATCCTGTTATTAGACCATCAATTAATGCAGTTGCTGAAACTTATGATTTAGCAGTACGTGAAGAAGCTCTTGCTTCAGCAAATTCATCAATCACTGGATTGAAAATTAATAGATTTTTACATATTGCAGAAAGTGCAGAAGATTTAGTCTTACAAAATAAAATGCAAAGAAAATTGGGACAAAATACTGGTACATGTTTTCAAAGATGTGTTGGAATGGATGCTATGAATTCTTTACATTCTACAACATTTGAAATTGATGAAAAACATGGAACTGATTATCATAAAAGATTTTTAGAATTTGTCAAAATGGTTCAAAAAGAAAATCTTGTAATTGGAGGTGCAATGACTGATCCTAAAGGTGATAGAAGTAAAGGACCATCTGAGCAAGAAGATCCTGATTTGTTCACTAGAATTGTTGATAGTGATGAAAAAGGTGTCTATGTTTCTGGTGCTAAAGCACATCAAACAGGGTGCATTAACTCTCATTGGATAATATTAATGCCAACAATTAGATTAACTGAAAATGATAAAGATTGGGCAATCGTAGGCGCAGTTCCAGCAGATGCAGAAGGAATTACTTACATTTACGGTAGACAATCTTGTGACACTCGAAGTATGGAAGAAGGTGACATTGATGTTGGGAATGCAAAATTTGGAGGACAAGAGGCTTTGATAGTTTTAGATAGAGTGTTTATTCCGTGGGAAAAAGTTTTCATGAATGGAGAATTTGAATTTGCATCAATGTTAGTTGAACGTTTCACTTGTTATCATAGACGCAGCTATGTTTGTAAAACTGGATTAGGTGATGTATTGATTGGTGCAGCTGCAACAATTGCGGATTATAATGGTGTACCAAAAGTTTCTCATATTAAAGACAAAATTATTGAAATGACTCATCTAAATGAAACAATTTTTGCAGCAGGTATTGCATCATCACATCAAGGACAAAAAATGAAATCTGGTGTATTTCTTAATGATGACATGTTAGCACAAGTATGTAAACACAATGTAACTAGATTCCCATATGAAATTAGTAGACTTGCACAAGATATTGCAGGTGGATTAATGGTTACATTGCCATCTGAGCAAGATTTTAGACACCCAGAAGCAGGTCCAATGTTAAAAAAATATCTTGCAGCAAGAAAAGGTGTAGATGTAGAAAATAGAATGAGAATTTTAAGATTAATTGAAAATATGACTCTTGGTAGAAATGCAGTTGGATATCTCACAGAATCTATGCATGGTGCTGGTTCACCACAGGCTCAAAGAATCCAAATTCAACGTCAAATGCAAGTTGGATACAAGAAGAATTTAGCAAAGAATCTAGCTGGTATTACAAGTGATATTGAAGAACCATCAGAATTATCTGATTACTTTAAACGTGTTTTCAAAACAAAAGATTCTGTTCTATAATTGAAATTTTTAATTTATTAATCATTTTCTTTATCTTCCTTTGATTTTTCAAAATCATTTTCTTTATTTTCAGTGATCTCTGATATTTTTACATCTTCAGAATATTCTTTATCCACTTCACTTTTTCCAATGTCTGATAATTCTTTCAATGTTTCTTTACTTATTACATCCTCAACATCTTTTTTCTTGTTTGTAAATTGCTTAATTATCATAATTCCAATAACAATTGCAATTATGATATAATTCATCGGTGGTTTCAAAATTTGTGTTATGTAACCTACTTGTGGAATTATGTATGCAACTTTTCCAATATACTCTTCTTCTGTTATTGGATAATCTGTACCTCTAATCCAACTTGGATTTGCATCTCCTTGTGTTCTAACTGTTTTAGGATCCTCATTTAGAATTGATTCAACTCTATGAACAATTACTCTGTTATGATCTGATGGTCTATCAAATACAATGATATCTCCCACTTGAACTTCCTCAAATGGTTCATGTCCCTGAATAATTATTATATCATAGACTTGTAAAACTGGAATCATACTTCCACTTGCAACAACATAAAAAGGATTTTGAGTTCCAAATGCTGCTTGTAAGCCAATCCAAATTAATAAAACAGCAACTGCCACAATCACAATATCTTTGATTACGCCTTTTGAGATAGATCTTTTTGCCAATTACATTATTTCCTTAGTGATATTCATTAAATTGTAAATTATTACATTTTTGTTCCACATTCTTCACAGAATTTAGAACCATCTTTGTTTACAAATCCACATCCAGAACATTTTCCTGGTTCAGTAGCAACTTCAGGTTTTCCCAGTAAAACAACTTCTCCAACCTTTTTGATGCTAGTCCAAGGAATGCTTCCTTCAGCTCCATCATTTTTCGTAATTACCAAAACCATTGATTGTGTATTAGCATCAATTCCAACTTGTTTTGCAATTCCAACTTTATTTGCATTTTCATCTATTACTGTTCTTCCTTCAATTGAACTAACTGATGCAGCCGAACCTGGTTGTGTTACTTCAACTGTAGGTGCTGCTGCAACTTCAACTGTAGGTGCTGCTGCAACACTATCATTCAATGGTTTTGCATTTCCAATATTCATTTCTTCATTCGATTTTTTAAATTCTCTATATTCTGCGATCGAGGCATTACATGAATTACAAATATACTGACCTCTTTCTGCTAAAAATAAATTTTCTGCTACTTCCTCATTTGGATTTTCAAATTCTATTTTTGGTGGGCCTTCAAATTCTTTTTCACATGTATTGCAAAAATGTTTAGTAATTTTACCTGCATCCAATCTACCAATTGGTGCTAAAAATAAATCTGGACCACCTAAATTCCCTTTTACTTGTTGTTCATCTGAAACTGAGGCCATTACATATCCACCAGAACCTCTTAATTTTTTTAACCTAAGTTCTGAACTCATAGTACAATTTTATTAAAACGTCATTTAAGTATATATGAAATTTGATCTAATTTTAAAAAATACAGATTTAGAATTTGGTGAACGTTTTTAGGTATGTTAAAGAAATTCAAATTATAATGGGAATTACTCAAATTTCAGATGCAAAATCTTGGGAAGTAGATGTCATAAATTCTGACATCCCTGTATTTGTTGACTTTTGGGCCGAATGGTGTGGTCCATGTAGAATGGTAGGTCCAGTAGTTGAAGAACTAGCAAATGACTATGATGGCAAAGTAAAATTTGTCAAAGTTAATGTTGATGAGGCCAATGAGTTAGCTTCAAAATACAATGTCTTTAGTATTCCGACATTAATTCTGCTAAACAAAGGTGAAATTGTTAGTCAACAAGTAGGTGCAGCTTCTAAAGAATCATACCAAAGCATGATTGATAGAGCACTTGCATAGATATATCCTCAAAATACATTTTTTCTTATTTTTCATCCTAAAGTAATTAATATTCCAAAAATTGAGAAGGACTATGTCATATGGTGAAGTAGATACACTTGGATTACTTTTTGAAAAATTAGAAAAACTATTTGATGAATCACAAGGATACTATGAATCATTTTTAGATACTAACAATATGTACAAAAAAGGACAAATTAGTGATAAAGAATTTTTTCAAAAATTAGGTGATTACACAGTAGCATACTCTGCATTGGAATTTTTAGCTATCAAAGTAATTTTTGAATTAAGGAAATCACAAAGTTCTGGTTCTGCTAATACACAATCTCCTGGGTTAATGCCTGGAATGGGTCAACCTGGAATGATGGCTGGAGGAATGGCTCAACCGCCAAGAGGAACTCCGCAAAATCCTGTAGGTGGTGGAGGTCCAGGTGGAGGTCCACCCGGAATTGTATCTGCACAAGAAGCATTTGCAACCGCTGGAACTTTACCGTCACCTGATCCAGCTCTAATGCCAAGAAAAACAGCACCACAACAACAATCTGCAAATGGATGTTCTTCATGTGGTGCTGAGTTAAGACCAAATTCAAAATTCTGCACAAAGTGTGGATCTAAAGCATAAAATTAAAAATATTATTTCTTTATTCTTGTGTTGTACCACATTCAGGACAAAACTTTGCTGTCATTGAAAGATTATTACCACATTCTGAACAGAATTTTCCGTCTGTTTTTGATTCACTAAATGCATTTCCTACACTTGCAGAACTTCTTACTGCTCCTGATGGAACATATGTTTCATCATCAATTAATACTGGTTCAAAATCTTGTTCTATCAAATACGTCATCATTCTTGGTATTCCTTTTTCATCATCATCTGGATCTGGTACTGTATCTCCCATCCAAAATGCAAATCTCATTAAAGTTAATTCTGGAGTAGAAAATGCTAATGTATGTTTTGACATATAATCTTGTGCTGCTTTTTTACCGTCAAAAACTTCCATGATCATGGTATTTTTTTATTTATGTATAATAGTTTCTGGATTAGTGGACCGGGAGGGAATCGAACCCTCGACGCCTTCGTTGCGAACGAAGCATTATACCCCTAAACCACCGGCCCCTGACTAATTTGGACCAAATTGGACTTTTATTCATTCTTAATTATGATTATTCAACATTCTTTTTCATTTTTAGTGCAGTGCAATCATACTTTTTATTTCCAATATTTTTTTTCTAAATTTTATGACTTATTGTATGGGTAAATGTAAGGAGTATAAAGCACTCAAACCTAATGGGGTAGGCAGATATGCTATGGGACAAAAAAGATGTAATTATTGTGAAATTTTCATTGAATTTGACAATATTTTATGTCCCTGTTGTAATAGTCAGTTAAGATGTCTTCCTAGAAGTAGAAAAGGAAAGGAACAATATCATATGCATTTACAAAAAAATTAAGTAAATTTTGGAAAAAAATAATTTTCATAACAATTTTTGGAACAAAATCTACTACCAATAAATTCAAAATCTTTACCACATGTTAGGCATTTGTTTTCTTTATCTGTATTCCATTTCAGATCATATACTTCAATTATGTTTGTTTTTTCCATGTCCTTTAATTTACCCCATTCATCTTTTCCATGCCCTATTACTTCTCCATCATTTCTACCCCATTGAAATTTTGGAATTTTATTTGTGACCATAAAATCCTGTTTTAAAAAATAATTTATAAAAAAGACGATTACATTGCAATGTTTTTAAAAAATTATCAGAGTTTTTAAATATAAAAAATGAAAAATAAATTAAATTTTTAATTTATTTCCCATTTTCTGCTCTAACTTTGTCAGCGATGTCACCAAATGGGTCTTCATGCCATTGTTCTTTATTCAAATCAGCTCCTAGCATGCCTGTTTTAGGCAATACTCCTTGAGTTGCAGCAGCAGCTGGTATTGAATCATCTTGTATGTAATTTAGTTGATTTGCAGTTCCGTATGCTACTACACCTGCTAATGCTAGCACACCTAACGCAACTCCTCCAATTACTATGTATCCTGTTGATTGCATAAGTTATTTTGATTTTTTTACTATTAATGACATCAGTCTTTACTGCAATACATTGAAAATTGATTATGTATGAAATGCATGCAGTGTATTCTTAGTAAATAAATAATTTATTTGAAAAATTTGTTTATGACTGTTGAAGCACAATATGATCAATTTATTTCAATTATTAATCAAACAATAAAAAATGTTGATCCAGATTTACTTGTTAGAATGATGTATTTGGAGAGAAAATTACCTGATACTCCTCCTAGAGTCGAATTAAATATTCAGTACAAACCAAATGTAGATGCTGAGAGAAAAAAAGAAGTTTTAAGAAATAAATTTGGATTTCCTAATCAATCGAATGATCATGGAATTAACGTTGTAGGGAAAATGGATACGAATATTGTTGAGCAATTCTCACAAGATCCAGATGTTGAATATATTACAGGTATTGCAACCCCTTCTTCATATTAATAATTAAACTAATGAATTTACAATTCTTAAACAATTTAAAAAAAGAAGATAAAGAATTACGAAAACAACAAAATAAACGATATAGACAAAAATATCGAGAGATACTTAATTTAAAAAAACAACGTGCTTATCATAAAGAAAATTTAGAGAAAAAAATATTAGAAAATTGATTTTTAATTAAATTCCATAAAATTAAATCAAAATAAGAAAAAAAATGTGCTAGTGCACAATTTTTGTGTCTATGGAATGCTTCTGCTGTACAATTTGCCTTCTAAGGCCATCTTGTACATTTCAGCAACATGTGGATTCTCACCAGGAGTCTCTGCACCTAGTTCTACAAGTCGAGCATATACTCTGACTACGTATGCTAGTGCACCAATGAAAGCCACTACGACTCCCATGTTAAACATCCAGTGATTTGGTACTGCGAAAACTTCTTCTACAAACCAAAAGTGCCACATCTCATTGACCCCAATTGTAAACATTGTTGCTAAGTAACCAATAATGGTCATCTTTAAACCAGTGTTCATTGAATTGTTAGGACCTCTAAGAACAGGTACTTTTCTATCATAGATTGCTGCTGCTCCCCATCCAAGTGGTAATGTGATGAAGTGGGAGTATAGCCACCAGTGTGCTGGTGTAAATGCACTATCTCTGATAGAGGTTTGATGCAAAGAACCATCAACG